>Ga0307515_10009676_pt1 | contig 18594 bp, 2 predicted proteins | sample 17_EM_MG_FD_194513 | JGI IMG/M metagenome (GOLD analysis project Ga0307515, IMG submission 194513) | Populus trichocarpa ectomycorrhiza microbial communities from riparian zone in the Pacific Northwest, United States - 17_EM | ecosystem: Host-associated > Plants > Roots > Unclassified | place...
TTTAAAAAGGTTTTTTTAAACTTAAACTTTTTTAATATATAAATATATATACTATACTATATAAGTATAACTCTATAGCTTATATACTTATATAGGCTATATTAAGCCCTAATTTAGGTTTTTTTTAAAAAAAAAGCCTTTTATTAAATCTATCTTTACTATAATACTACTATAGAAGTAAGGAACTATAATTAATCCCACTAACTTTAAGAAATAGGTAAGGAGGAAATATCTTTAATAGCTGGTTTAGGATAACGCTTAAATAGCTTAAGCACCTCAGAAAGATCCATTTCCTACAGTCAATTATCACTTATATCTTTAATGGGAAGATAAGTATAAGGCGGCTGTCCGCCCGCTAATGCATTTTGTATAAAGTCCTCTATTAGTTAACCAAACTTAATAGCGTCTAGGTAAAACCGCTTAATAAGCTTAAGAAACACCTTAAATACGCCTAATAAAAGCCGCTCTATAAAAGAATAAGGTATTTTAGATGTAGGAATAAGAGCAAGAATACTAGAACTAAGCGTCTTCTATATACAATACTATCGGTGGCCCTTTATAAGACACTTTATAAAGTAGCGCCATTGCTTACTAGATAGAGCGGAGGAGTCGGCTAGTAATAGTGTATCCGTAGACGGGTATAGTGCCTTAAAGAGCTGCTGCTTAACTAAAGACGTGTTACTAACACCCCTACCCTATACACTCGATTGCGTACGATCTAGAAGTGCTTCTGCATTTCGATAGCAATTGTAGAGGTATGCGAGATAATAGCGATAAAGAATCTCTTAAAGTATTCCAGTTACTTTAATACTAATAATGTTAAAGAAGGCCTTTTGGAACCCTAATAGCGCTATATTTATATTCTAGTTACTAAATATAAAAGTAACTAAGGACTGTGACGATAATTAGGGAGAATATAAGGATAATTAGGGAGGAGTCTGCCGGTTCAAATCTATAGTGCCGTTTTTTCGCCAGTGCGTGAGTATAGCCTTTACGTTCTTAACAGCTTCTACGCTACTAACAGCGCTTGCCCTATAGATTAACGCCGACGCCTTTTGTCTACCCATTCCTATACAGTTAGGCTATTTAGCTAGCCAGCTAAGTTTCCTTCCGTTCTTCTGTATATATGTATTCTATATATTATTTTCTTCCTTAGTTATAAAGACCTCTAAGAGCTTATTTTCTAACCTTCTACGCCTATCCCTTTCCTTACGCCTGTTTACATTACTGACCGTTATAATGTCCTTTAGGTTTAGTATAGCCGTGTTATTCTAAGTACGCTTAGCAGGCGGGTAAGATAGAAAAGCATTAGATAAAAGCCTTTTATCTCTATAATGGGCACTCTTGTCACTTATATCCTCTACAGTATTAGTGGTAGACCGAAACTCTACTAGGCTACCGTAGTTGCTGTTATCCTTACTTCGCGGTTAAGAGTCCGGATTGGCGTCGTCCAGCTTAAGTTCGGGTTTAAGTCATAGAAGCATTTCAGGCCTATAGGACTGGCGGATCCACTACAATATATCTTCCGGTGACTTCGTAATAAAGAATAATAGGCTAGGGTTAGCGCTATTACGCACCTATACCGCGGGCGTATTAGTGCTGACAAATAATACGGGAAGTAAGTGCAGAAGGAGGGTTCGCGTCTCTTAAGGCGTTACGCCTAAGGCTAGAATTAATGTAGCTATAGTAGTGAGGTAGCTGAAACTAGTGTTAATATAAAGGTAGAATATAGTAGGAAATCGCGTAAAGGTAAGCTATAACTAAGCTTCGGCTATATACTTTATATTCCCCTAAAAACGGAAATTGAGAACGGAAATTAGGATACTAAACACTACGACTAGCAATGTATACCTAGCTTACGTAGGGAGTATTTTCGGAAGCCTTTCTAAAAATGCCCATTGCTTAAGTTGTAATCTTTAGTAAGTACGCTAAACAGGTATATATAGGAAACAACATTTAATAAATATAGAAAATCTAATCTATCTACCGGAATACCAAATCATTGTCTATATTGCTCCTAATTATTAATATGCTATATAGCCTTCCGAAGTCCGCTAACACTTCCATAGTATCTACTACTAGCTAAATAAAGTCGAACTTTAAGACCTAACACGTATTATTTAAGCCCTAAACCAACTTGCCTATAAACCTAATAAATTACCAAACCTCTAGACCCTCTTACAACCTATCCCTTACCTAAATATATATTACAATGGGCTCCTTTACTAGCTTACCCTAGAATGCTGCCGATATATATATAGAAATGTAAAGAATATAGCTACGTACTGCTGAGATTAACACTTATAGACGAAATACGCGTTTAAGGGCCGCCTAACTAATATTATAAAACGACTTATGGAACGGACAAAACCTAATGCCTAGAGGCAAACCGCGTGTTAAAGGCTATTTTGTACTCGATATGGCTTAAGCTTCTTTGCGGTTAATATAGGCGTAACTAATATAGAGGCGAACAACGTTGCTAAAGCTAGTAATGATAATTTCCTAGCATTTATGCACAGCGCTATTGTCGCCTATAATGAGAAGGAACGAGTAATAAACGCCTATATAGATAGTGGAAATGTCTTTAAGATAAACCCCTAGGTAGAATGTACTGGGTGGCATAACTACCTTAATATGCTTAAGGTAGAATCTCTCCTGGCCTTAATTAATAAACTTAACCCAAATAATAAGCCAACCCTTACTACAATATAGAACGCTATAGCTGAGCTCTACCTTATTTGTAACAAAACTATAGCTTTAAAGGCCGGCATCTTTATACGGATGGAAGCTATCTGGGACTAGACGCACTAGTAATAATACCGACCCCTCTAATTATACTAAGGTAAGAAGCCCTTTAAAGACTACTATAGACCGTAGTAGATAGTGCTTATGTTTTTTAGGCGGATATAGCTAGTAGTAGACTGAGTTAGCCCTAGATATGCGCTTAATAAGCAGTAGGAGCGTACCTAGTTAGCGCTCCTGCTTACTATAGAAACCTAGGTTAGATATACCGCTAATACCTTTACCGGGTTATGCGGGGGCGATATATTTAGTCCCTTAGCTAAGGCTTACCTAGTGTTTTGTTTTACACTTCTAGACTAAAGAGTACGCGGTACCAAGTATAAGAGTCCCTTAGTATATATGTTAGCTCTATTAGGCATATTAGTAAATAGGTAAAAGAAGTGCGGCTAGTATACTAAGATATTATCGGCTATAATAAAGCTTAGTCAGTTTATAGTTATACAAGCTGCCTTAATTGCCGACGCGGACGCTATTAGTTGCAATACCTACTAAGAGGTACTAGAGGGGAGATGTGTAGAGTTAGTAACTAAGATAATAGATAAGTTTATAGTGCGAGGAACTAATAGACTAATATAGTAGATGCTAGACCTTCGAACCTATAGGCTGAAGGTATACTACGAAATAATAAGTAAGGGCGAGGTAGAATAGATTAGCGACAAGCTACTTTACAAAGCCGTTCGTTTTAAAATGCCTAAGTTCCGCAGTTTTGTCTATAGCCTTGTTAAAGAGGTAGAACGTTTGGTTTACTAAGACCTGCTATTTGACAAACGACGTACTAATACCCCACTAGTATGTATTAAGGCCCTTTAGGACGACCCTAGCAACTCAGTTTCCGGCTAGAACTTTCTGTAAGACCCCCGTAATAAGCATATTTGCTATACCTAGGACTAGCTTATAAAGCACATCGCGCTAGATAAATAGCGCTAGGCTATATTTAAACTCTAAGGGCCAGAAGGTAGACCGAATAAGTCCGGTATTAACACCTATATTAACCGAGTTAAAGTCCTTTTATATAAGCTTCTAGTGCTTATATACATAGTAGGGGGCCAGCCTACAAGAGGTACTAAGATATTAAGTATGCGCTATAGCAATACTGTAATAGGTAAACATCGAAACATTTTTATTATCTACGGCATAGTCGCATTTATACCTTAATACTCTAAGGGTTTCCGCCATATAGGATGGCTGAATATCATTTACCAATTTTTGCCTAGCGAGGTTAAAAGACTAGTTATTCTATACCTCTAGCTTATATTACCATTTTAGCGCGCGCTAGAGTAGCTGCTTTGGCCCGAGAATGGTATATTGTATAAGATATGGCCGCCTAATATGCAAGGCATTAAATGAAACTCTAACCGCTTTATATATACTCTTTAGTAAGAAATAGAGGCAGGCCTAGGATATAGGCTTAATATCTAAACATACCGCCACGCTGCTATTGCTATTAGCCGAAAGTACCTTAAGACTTAATCCGCGTTTATTAGGAATGACAATGACGGTAGGTTAAAAAAGGATAAATCTAGATCTTTAGATATAATACGCGAAGAGTAGGTAGGCTATACGGCCTAGACAGGCGAGACTATATATGCTCGTCTTATAGGAGAGTTAGCTGGAACTACGGTAAGTAAAAGACAACAATTTTAAAGATCGAGCATAGAGTGGCACGCCTTTTTAGGATTTCTCCCGCGTAGCACTATAAGTACTTCCTCTAGAGCCCAAAAGCATATTATACCTATAGATGTAACTAGCAATGCCAAGCGGATTAAATATATGGACGGGAAAACGGACCGGAAGGGTTATACGAATAGTAAGGAGCCATACGCTGCCGAACGGCTAGGCAGTTAAGGAGTTGGCGCTACAAGCGTAGCGTAAGACTTAGACAGCTAAGAGGGTCTAATTTAACGGGTCCGCATGGATTAGTTAAGGGATTATTACCTTAATAAAGGTCTTTTTTAAATAGTATTGTAGACAGTAAAGTAATATAGATAGTAGATAGCAAATTAAGGTAGTTTTTTAGAAGCCTTCTTAAAAGTTCCCCTAGCTAACGGCCTAACTATAGTATTTTGCCCCAGTAATATAAGTGGCTTAGATTAGCTATAGAAATAAGGCCAAAACCAGTTTAAAATCCAAATCGCACCTTTAATATGGCTACTTTACCTAAGGGTATAAAATATCACTATACTTACGTATCCGAGTTAGGTAGTTCTTTTCCTTAATAACGTTCTGAATTTGCTTTACTTAGCTATATACTAAGTTAGCTAATTTATAGAGAAGGGAGTACTAGCCTTATAACATTTCCTCCTTATTATAACGGACGTAATATATCTTATACGGTAGCTTTTAGATAGTTAGGGGGTTGGCCGAGTTTTTTTTTATATCTATAGTGATATGGAATGAGATTTAGTTCACCTCTAGGGCTTAAAACGGCTTAATATAGGCGTAGTGTTTCCTAAATTCTAAACTATTAGTTAAACGTTCTGTAAAAGCGAGATATGCCTTAATAGCGTTGGTGTACTCAAAAGGGTCCCGACCGGTAAATTCGTTTACTTAAAGTTTAAGAATTATACGTTTTGGCTAGCGTTTAGCATTAGAGGGGTTTAACATTATAATATATAGATTAGGGGGTGTTGGCCTTTGGTTGTTTAGGATTTTAAGTAGTTAGAAGTGTGGGGAAATTGCTTAGCTATTAGAAGCGTCGGCCACCTTATATACGCAGCGACCTCGTGTATATTATTACGGCCTAGCGGAACAGCAACTAATAAGAGACCTGGGTAGTAGTAGGATTAGTTTGCCTATGAAACTAATAGACACTTGTTATAAATTAATAATAGGGTATCTACATAAGTGTAAATAAACCAACTGTTGGCATGGGTTATATAACCTATTTATTAGTACTATTGCGGAAGTAGTCCGCGACTTTAGTTAAGGCCGTTAGGACTTAGTAAGGTAAGCTAATAGATTATAATAGAGGAGCAATATAGAATATAGCACGACTACTATTACGCTTATAGACTAAGTAACAATTCTTCTTAAATAGTTTTTTTAGTAAATATCGTATCTCACTTCGCCCTTTAAGCCCGTAAGGTAGGAGGTATATTAATTATTGCCTCCTTATACTCTAGGCCTTGTAGACCTATAATACTACTACTATTTTAACCCTTACCTAAACCGGGCTACCTATTTATTAAGTCCTTAGCACTAAAGTTTTATACGTTACACCTAATCCTTAGTTATACCTATTGCTAAATACGTATACAGATATAATTACTGCGAATGCTTAGAGCTTAGAGGAGACAGGCTATAATAAAGTAGATATAAACTAGCTAAGTCTTGGTCTTATATATTAAGGGCTTATAGAAGATCTTATATAGATCCACTTACAGGTATATAAACTTCTTAGTTAGGGTATATAAGAGCCACCAAACATCTAATGTAATTATAGGTATTAAGATAGCCGCACCCTTAATAATGATGGTAACGTTACTTATACATTTTAAAGAGAACAAATTAGAGTGAGATCTAGGCGGCGTTAGAAAGGATAGTGTGGCCTTAGTAGGGTGTGTGTAAGGACTAAGGCCGCACTATATAAATAGTTTGTAGAGTTAGGTATTATTGCTGCCTAATAAGGCGCTACCTTAGTAGTATTATACAACACTAGACTATATAGCATTAGGGGTAGGGGAGTACTACTTATTTAAAAAAAAATGCATATAATAGAGGTAATAAAGGCGATATTTAGTGCTGAAGATAAATTCGTTCTACTAATTTCTAATATCCCTTCCGCTGGTAGCGTCCTATAAAAGGTAGACTGTACACAAACACTAGAATCTAAAGTATACGTATAGTCGCTAAGTCTCGATTATATTGATTTTATTAGCCAGCTCTTATTGATAATAGTAGGACAAAATGTACTGGTGGAAGGGATAGCCTAACCTCTAGGGCAAGAAATATAAATGCTTTTATGTACCTTGGCTAAGTACTTATTAGGTTACAATATTTAAGGAAATATTTAGAAAGCCTTCTAAGAAATAGTCTTTATATATAACGTAATGTCTAGACCGATAAAAGGACGTATATAAAGTAAAGTTCCTAAAGTTTATAAGGGCGTAGGACCAAGCGGTTAGATTGATAAGAGGTTCTTATATTACCGCTTAAGTTAGTGTAGTTTACCTAAGTAATTAAGTAATGCTAAGCCGAGGGATTGCTACCCTAATAAAGTTCTCTTTTAAATGGTATTATAGACTGTAAAGGTAAATAGCAATATAGATAATATATGGCAAATTAAGGCAGTTTTTTAGAAGCCTTTTTAAAAGTTCCCCTAGCTAATGGCCTAACCGTAGTATAATATTAATATATTACTTTGCCCTAGTAATGTAAGTGGTTTAGAGGCTAAAACTAGTCTAAAATCCAAATCTAACCTTTAACCTAGCTGCTTTGCCTAAGGGTATAAAATATCGCTATACTTACGTATCCGAGTTAGGTAATTCATTTCCTTAATAACGTTTTGAATTCGCTTTACTTAGCTATATACTAAGTTAGCCAATTTATAAAAGAGGGAATACTAGCCTTATAACTTTCCCTTTATATTGCGACGGACGTGATATATCTTATACGGTAGCTCCTAGATAGTTAGGGGGTTGGGCGTGTCTTTTTCTATGTCTATAGTGATATAGAATGAGATCTAGTTCACATCTGGGGCTTGAAACGGCTTAATATAGGCATAGTATTTCCTAAATTCTAAAATATTGGTTAAACGTTTTACAAAAGCGAGATATGCCTTAATGGCGTCGGTATGCTCAGAAGGGTCCCGACCAGTAAATTCGTTTACTTAAAGTCTAAGAATTATACGTTTTGGCTAGTGTTTAGCACTAGGGGGGTTTAATATTATGTAGTATATAAATTAGGGGTTAGCCTCTAGTTGTTTAGGATATTAAGTGGTTTAGAGTGTGGGGAAATTGCTTAGCTATTAGAAGCGTCGGCTACCTTATACACGTAGCCACCTTATATACGTTATTACGGCCTAGCTAAATAGTAACTAGTAGGAGACCCGGGTAGTAGTAGGATTGGTTTACCTATGGGACTAATAGACATATATTACGAATTAATAATAGGGTATCCATAAATAAACTATCCGTTGGCATAGGTTATATAACCCATTTATTAGTACTATTATAAAAGTAGTCCGCGACTTTAGTTAAGGTCGTTAGAACTTAGCAAGGTAAGCTAACAGATTATAATAAAGGAATAATATAGAACATAGTATGGCTACTATTACGATTATAGACTAAGTAATAATTCTTCTTAAACAGTTTTTTAGCAAATATCGTATCTTACTTTGTCCTTTAAGCCCATCTCCTAAGGTATTGTAAAGTAGGAGGTATATTAATTATTGCCTCTTTATACTCCGGGCCTTGTAGACCTATAATACTGCTACTATTTTAACTCTTACCTAAACCGGGCTACCTATTTATTAAGTCCTTAGTGCTAAAATTTTATATATTATACCTAATCCTTAGTCATACCTATTATAAAGTATATATGCAGATATAATTACTGCAAATGCTTAAAGCTTAGAGGAGATAGCCTATAATAAGGTGGACATAAACTAGCTAAGTTTTAGTCTTATATATTAAGGGCTTATAGAAGATCTTGTATAGATCTACTTACAGGTATATAAACTTCTTAGTTAGGGCGTATAAGAGCCACTAAATATTTAGTATAATAATAGGGATGGAGATGGCCATAATCCTAGTAATGATAGCAACGTTGCTCGCATATTTTAACGAGAATAAATTAGAGTGAGATCTAGGCGGCGTTAAGAAGGATGGTATTTATAAGGACTGACGCCGCACTATATAAATGGTTTGTAGAGTTAGGTATCACTACTGCCCAATAAGGCGCTACCTTGGTAGTATTGTATAACACTAGGCCATATAGTATTGGGGGTAGGAGAGGTACTACTCGTTTTAAAAAATAAAAATAAAAATGGTGATAAAGGGGATGTTTTACTACTTAGTAAGAGAAATTCGTTTTACTATGGCGTAATCTTTAGGGCGAGAAATATGAATGCTTTTGTAAATCTCGACTAAGCACTTGCTAGGTGATAATGTATAGGGTAATATTTAGAAAGCCTTTTAAGAAATGGTCCTACTATATAATGTATTACCGCGACTAGTAGAAAGGCGTATATAAAGTAAAGTTCCTAAAGTCTATAAGGGCCTAAGTGTTAAGTAGTGTTATATAAATAGACTAGCGCGTAACCCTAGGACTTTTTGCTAAACTACTTGGTGAAGCGTATATATAACTATTATATATGAATACCGCAATCCCCCGCCTAATTTACATTATATTTGTAGATATTTATAACTTAAACATATTAAAAAGCTAAGGGCTTAGTAATTATATAAGCTTGCTTAATTTAAACCTAGATTATTAAAGGCCTATAAAACTAAGCGTTATTCTAGGTATAATAAAGGCTATAAAGGATGTTAAATAGGCCTAGGTAGAGCGCTTATAGGGATATAAGACTGACCCCTAGGAGATAGAGAGTATAGTAGCGTTCTTATTAGTAAAAGTGGACGCCAATTAATTAGAGGTTCTTAGATTATCGCTTAAGTTAGTGTGGTTTACCTAAGTAATTAAGTAACGCTAGGTTAAGGGATTGCTACCTTAATAAAGGTTTTAAATAGTGTTATAGACGGTAGAGGTAAATAGTAATATAGATGGTAGATAGTAAAGTAAGGCAGTTTTTTAGAAGCCTTTCTAAAAGTTCCCCTAGCTAATGGCCTAACTGTAGTACAATATTAATATATTACTTTGCCCCAGTAATATAAGTGGTTTAGATTAGTTCTAAAAATGAGGGTAAAACCCGTCTAGAATTTTAATTTAGACCTTTAATATCACTACTTTGCCTAAGGTAATAAAATATCAGTATATTTGCGTATCTAAGTTAGGTAATTCTTTTCCTTAATAACGTTCTGAATTCGCTTTACTTAGCTATATACTAAGTTAGTAAATTTATAGAGAAGGGAATACTAGCCTTATAACTTTCCCTCCTTATTATAACGGACGCGATATATCTTATGCGGTAGTTCCTAGATAGTTAGGGGGTTGGCTAAGTCTTCCTCTATATTTATAGTAATATAGAATGAGATTTAGTTTACCTCTAGGGCTTAAAACGGCTTAATATAGGCGTAGTGTTTCCCTAATTCTAAATTATTGGTTAGGCGTTCTACAAAAGCGAGATATGCCTTAATAGCGTCTGTGTACTTAGAATAGTCCCAACTAGTAAATTTGTTTACTTGAAGTCTAAGAATTACACGTTTTAGCTGGTGTTTAGCACTAGGGGGGTTTGATATTATATAGTGTATAGATTGGGGGGGTTCGCCTCTAGTTATTTGGGATTTTAAGTGGTTTGGAGTGTGGGGAAATTGCTTAGCTATTAGAAGCTCCGACTATAGCTACTTTATATACGCTATTATGGCCTATTTAAATAGCAACTAATAGGAGACCTAGGTGGTAGTAGGATTGGTTTACCTAGGACTAATATTATTATAAATTAATAATAAGGTGTCTATATAAGTGCAATTAACAATTCTTTTTAAACAGTTCCGTTAGAAAATAAGCCCGCAACAATATTATATGATAAGACTTATAAAGAAACCTCTAGGCAGGAATTTAACTAATTAGATAGCTTTAACTAGCGGTCAAAGTTCCTTAAAATCTCTTTAACCGCCTATATAGAAGATAAGCAATATATAAAGTTTTAGCTTTATAACCTCAATTTAATAAGGAGGTATATTAATTATTATAACCTTATACTCTGGGCCTCGTGAACCTAATACTATTACTATTTTAACCCTCGCTTAAACTAGGCTAGCAATCTATTAAGTCCTTAGCGCTAAAGTTATATACGTTACACCTAATCCTTAATTATACCTATTGCTAAGTACGTATTTAGATACAATTACTGCGAACCCTAAAAGCTTAGAGGAGTTAGGCCGGAATAAGGTAGATATAAACTAGCTAAGTCTTAGTCTTATATATTAAGGGCTTATAGAAGATCTTAAATAGATCTACTTATAGGTATATAAAGTTCTCAGTTAGGATATACTAGAGCCACTAAATATCTAACGTAATTATAGGTATTAAGATGGCTACACCTTTAATAATAATAGCAACGTTGCTTGTATATTTTAAAGAGAATAAATTAGGGTTAGATTAAGGGGGCGTTAAGAATAATAGTATAGTCTTAGTAGGGTGTTTGTAAGGACTAACGCCGCACTATATAAAGGGTTTGTAGTGTTAGGCATTACTACTACCTAATAAGGCGCTACCTTAATAGTATTGTACAATACTAGGCTATATAGTATTAGGGGTAGGGGAGTACTACTTGTTTAAAAAAAATGCATATAATGGAGGTGATAAAGGGGATACTTAGTGCTTAAGATAAATTTACTCTACTATTTTTTACTATAGCATAGCAGCCTCTAGGGCGAGAAATATAGATGCTTTTATAAACCTTGGCAAGGTACTTATTAAGTAGTATTATATAAGGAAGTATTTAGAAAGCCCTCTAAAAGATAGTCCTCGTATATAACGTAATGCCCGCGACTAATAGAATGGCGGATATAAAGTGCAGTTCCTAAAAGTTTATAAGGGCGTAGGACTAAGCGGTTAGATCGATTAGGGGTTCCTAAATTATTACTTTATTTATACAATTAAATAACGCTAGGTAAGTTTTGTATAATAGGTCTATATAGGTTAGCTAAGGGATTTACTAACTTAATAAAGCTTATTTCTAAATCGCACTACAGACGGCAAACATAGGTAAACAATAATATTTGCTACTATATTAGTTTGGATAGTTAGGGCAGTTTTCTAGAAGCCTTCCTAAAAGTCCTTATTAGTAGTAGCGCAGCGCACGCAGTTAAAGTAAGGAGGTCGGCAATAAGTAATAGATTTAGCTAAGGCAGTACCTATAATAGTAGGAACTTACACTAATAGGCTAGCACGCTATGTAAGCGCCTTTGCGTAATACTATAACAACCTTAAATCTTAACACCTAAACTCGCTATCAATTTACCGCGAAAGTGTGAATTTACCACAAAAGTCTAAAAATTCAAATTTAAAATTTAAATTTAATTATATAAATGAAAAACTTGATGATTATATAAGCACGCTAGCGTAATTAACTAAAAACACCGTCCATAAACCTAAACTTCTATTTCCTCAACCTCTTACGACTTCTCTTTTTAAGTCAAATTTACCAAATTTTAGTAGATACTATTTTTCTCCTAATTTCCCAAAGCTATAATCGCATCTCTTAACCTCTCTCGCATTTTACCCCACTATTACCTAATTAAAGTATTTTTAGGCACTAACTTAAAAAGGGAAAGGCTTACGGGCGGCCTTTTACCGCGTTAACTTTGCGCGGTAATTGGGACTTTTTTAAAAGCCTTCCTTAAAATCCTTATATACGCTTTAACTTTAATATAGGTTAAACGTAGTTATTACTTAATACTAATAACTAGTATCTACTATATAGCCGACATTAGCAGGATAGAGTGCGATAATGATTCCAGTAAGCAGATTATGCCTAATAAACTAATATAGAGCGTATTATTATACTAATTGCTTATACAGGTTCTAGCGAGTATATACCGGACCTCCTTATTAGTACCTCTGCTATCTATTACTAGCCTAATAAAGCCGAATTGGCGGCGCGTATAGCTTAAATCAACGTATTAGTAGAGGAGGTTTCTCCAAAGCCTTCCAATAATATCCCCCTTATAGATAAACCGGTTAATAGTTCTAAAATAGATAAGCACTTAGTAGATAAAGATCTCTTTAAGCCGCCAACTACCCTAGCGGACTTTTACTTAGTAAGAGGGCCGCCTACAGACAATGGCTTAGACGCGGGTTATAATAGTGCGGATAACATTTAGGGCCCTAAGACTAAGGATAACGTTAATGAACTAGAAGCTCCTATTAAGGAACTAAATAGTATCTAGGGTAATGATAGAAATATTGCCTAAAATATAGTAAAGCTAGCGACATTCTGCGGGCTTAGCGCTAAGGAGCTTACTAAACTTATAAGCGAAGAACCGTTTACGACAATGTTCCAGCTAATTAATAAGAAGGTATTTAAACTAGCTCAATAATAAGCTATTTAAACAATGAAACTACGCCTACGTATAATGGACCTAAGAACTATTATCGCCGGCCTAGACGCTAGTAAGTTATATAGTAACTAGCGTTATTTAAATCCCTAACTAGGTAAGTAGGACCGTTAGTTAGACCTAGACTATTACGTGAATTTCTTATATTAAATGCGGAAACAATTCTATAAGCGTTAAGGGGGTTTCCTATTTAGGCGTAGCCTAAATGATAATGAAGTGAACTAGCGTATCTAGCTTATCCTTAAGTGTGCTAACGTAAACCTAGCTCCTTTTAGATAAAAACGCCAAGCTAAGAAGGCTAAGCGCTAATTAAGGGGATTGGAAAACGACACGCCTAGATGCTTAAAGACTAAGGCTACTTCTAGCCGCAGTAAGGGTGTTATTAGAAAGGCTTCCGGTAAAGCTGTATTAGATAATAACCCTATACTAGATAGTATAGTCGACAGCGTTAATGATGGTAATAATGCCGATAACGAATCGGATATGGAGGTATTAGTTAAAAATATAGCGGTTAATAATAATACGTTCCGCGCTACTGCGGAAGACCTAGTATATATATTAGGGCAGATACGCGCGGAACTTCCTAATAATAATGTCTTAACGCCGAATTATAGCTACTAATATTAGTAATACCGTTATATACGCGCTTTTACAACTAACTATTATTCTGCCGTTAAAGCTGCTAAACGTATTAGCATAAATATTGCCGCGGATAAACTTAACAATATTGGACTAGAGGAAGGCTTAGCAACGGCCTAGGCTAATAAAGACTAGGAGGCTAATAATATAGACACCGACATTGTTTATATAGGTAAGGCGACACCAATAGAGCTTAAGAATGCCAAATAGCTAAGTAGGTTATTATCTAATTCTAAGTATTAACGGGACAACCTAAAACAATCGCTTAACGCGCTAAGAATTTAAGATTAAAGGTTCCCCTGCCTCCTAGGATAATTGCTTAGTTACCCCCTTTGCTGGTAGTAGATTGTTAGCGCAAACGCTATTGCTACCGCTTAGAAGTAGCGTAAAATGCAGGGAATAATTTTGGCGGATATTGTCGGCCTAGGTAAAACGTTTTAGGTCGCCGCGTATATACTACATATAAGTTATCGCAGTCTATTATTTATTATATATCTCTAAGGTAATTTTTAGGAAGGCTTCCTAAAAATTTCCCTCGTTAACTTTATTTTAGTGCATTACTAAACGGGTAAGAAAGCTTAAATAAGCGAAAAAGTTAAACAATTGTGCTTAGGTTAAAGCTCTTAGCCGTGCAAAACCCTTTCTGGTCATTGTACCGCTAGCCCTTATTAAATAATAGATTAAAGAGTTATAATGCTTTTTAGAAGTTTTTAACGTCTATATATATTATAAGAAGTCCGTCACCTAGAAAACAACTATAATGGGCGTAACTCGTGTTGTAAAGTCATTTAAGAACACCAATAATCTATTTTCCGGCGATAAATAGACTTTTTAGGTTGTGGTCATTAGCACGTATAGCGTTATTGCCTCTTATTATAGGCTAAATGCTCTATAAAAATAGCGTAAGGGCTGGTTAGGAAAGGGAGTTAAGCTTAATCTAAAGCTATTTAACATTTCTAAGTAGTTATAAGAGCACGACCTCTAGTATTACTGGCACACTATTATCCTTAATAAAGCTTATAATGTTAGGAACCCTAACTGCTTGGCTAGTATTGCTATAGTTAATATAGATTATAAGTTTAACGTTCTAGTTAGCGCAACGCCGTTATTCTCTAGTATTAGAGATAACTTTAGTCTCCTAAAGATTATCTAACCCATCTTTAAGTTTAACTATTTAGTCAGCGGTCTAGACGGCACAATGTTTAGCAGAAACAATAATCCGTTTAACCTTTTAAACGACTACCTAGCTATGACCTTTAAGTTAACAGCCGGATCGTTTTCCGCTTTTGTCCTTAACCTAATAGATAGCGTTAAATAGGAGAAACGATTAGAAGCTATATAGCAGCACTGCTTACTCTACCGCCGCTATACCTTGTGCTGTCCTATAGACTCCGGCAAGAACGAAATCGGTAGAGCTCTTTTATATTACAAGACCGTTATTCTAGATCTAGAATTGCCGCCTCTAGCTTAGAAAGTCTATAATTATTTTTTAGAAGGCTTCCTAAAAAAGCTTATAGCTACTAACTAGACACGTTCTGGCAATAACTGTGTTATTATTAATACTAATAGCTATTAAGCCCTTGTGTTAATGTCCACTTGGCTATTACTTACTTTATTATAACTAGCTATAAACCCTCTAAAGAATAAGCAAAACTGGTCTAAAAGGTCCCACGTTCTATTTAATATTGAGCATTTAATTGTAAAGCACCCGGCGCTGTAGTATATACTAGCAGACTAAAAGCTTCTAGAATCTCCTTAAAATGTCCTAAAAACTATTGCTATTACGCTCCAGAATTCCTCGCGACTTAATGCGTTAGTTGTAAATATTACCAACTAGGTAGTTAAAAGAAAGGAAAAGGCTATAATATGGACTCTATATCTATTAGAGTAACTAATTATTTAGGAAATCCTAGTCACCTTTGGCATTAACGCGCGTTTACTTGCTTTGGATTTGGCCTAGGGTTAGAAATCTAACCTTGTTAAGAATTTCAATACGCTAGGCATCTACACTATCTTAATTACTAGCTATACCGCTAATAGTGCGGGCCTAAACCTCTAGCAAGCCTGCTATAACGTCTACTTATTTAACCTAGCGCTAAGCGCTAGCGCGTAGGAGCAGGCCGTAGGATAGAATTACCGTCTGGGCTAGTTTAGAAAGGTTATAGTAGTTAAGTACTATATGCGCAAGACTTTTAATAAAAGGGTCGTAAATAACTAGATCTTGCGCGCTCTTCTTAGCTTAATGGCGATAATAGGAGATAAGTTAATAACGAGAGCGTTTAGTAATAAGAGCGATAAAACGCCTTATAGGCCCGTTAATACTATATTTAACCCTACTTCGCTATAAGGTTTCTACGTTAATGGTAACGGGCTATTGTAGTATAGCTTTAACCCTAAGATTTTAGTGGACCTGCTTTTAGAGGACCTATTTAACCTAGATAAGGTTCTTATTAAGTTCTTTTCCACAAACTATAGCCGTTATATTTATTAATATAGAGGTTTTAGCGAAGCCTTTTAGGAAATATATATTAACCCGCTATTACCTATGCCCAAGCGTAGCACTTCTAAGCGCGGTTCTAAAAAATAGAAGCGTAATAATAGCGGTGATAATAAACTAAGTAATATAAATACTAATAAACCTTCTAAGCTAGAGAACACGCGTAAGGCGTTAAAGCCGAAACCTAAACCTAAAGCGACCCCAACCGCTACTGTAGTGTTAAGTAGGATAACTTATGCTACTACGACCTATATAGTACCGCTAAAAAAGTGGGTAAAGGACGCTAAAACTAAAGCTATAAGCCCTACGGCTGGCGTAGAAGTAGCTGACGCGAAACCTAAAACTAAGTATAAAGCGTATACGGAAGTTAATTATAATGTTAGTAAAATGCTTCCCCCTAGACCTAGCCCGGACTTTGCTTAATATATTTAGCTTTCTCTACCGCCTTGTAATAAGGCCATTATTAGAAAGCTTTCTAAGATAAGTCCCTTTCTAGTGTCTTACCCTTTACCCTTTTTCTTATTTTATATCTACCGCATACTATATTAGATGTAACGAACCCGCCTACTATTTTAGAGCGAGTTTGTTCCGACCATCTTAAGCTATAGTATCTCTCTTATTCCTCTTTTAGCCCGTTTAAATTCCCCTAGCTAGTACTACTCTACAGCGTTAGCATTTAGATTTTTTCTTATAGCGCCTATCCCTGCACCGTTGGTCTTTAGGGTTTAAATACTAACGGCATTTTTTAGAAGCCTTACGAAATTTGCCCCTATTTGGTGATTTATACCCGCTAGCCTTAAGATTATTTTTGCACGGGCCTGCCGCCCGTATATTTTTGGCTAGTTTTTAGCCTTTATCCTAACCGTGGCATCTAATTCTTAGCGATTATCTTTTTCCATATTACGTTTTAAACGTGCACTTCTATATACTTTCTTTAACTAATTCTATATTTTGCTTTTTTTTCTTTTTTGGTTTTTTTCTTAGTTTTAATTATCTAGTATAGGCGCCTCTAGGATCCGGATACTGCTTAGTGTAATTTATTAACTATAGCTAACTAAACACCTACTAATTAGTGCTGTATTACTTAGTCTTAGCATATATACACGCAGCCCTTAAAATAGCTAAGTAGATAGTAATATAAAAGTTAGGCTATTGCCTAATGTTTAGAATGCAATTTTAGCCTTTAATTGTTTATTTTTAATTTAATTCGCGGTTATATATTATTACCGTCACTAAGAATTAACTAATCTAATAAGTAATTTGGTATGCCGATATTTTAGTATAGTGATTTAATATATTACAGCAATATATCCGGTATACCGTCCCGGTTATTATACTCGCTATAGTAGGGGGTATTTATCGGAAGGCTTTTTAAAAACTCTTTTACCGTTAAGTGCTCTATTATATTAGACTTTTTATATATATTATCCTATATAGGTTATATTAACGTACACTATGCTACCTAACCTATTATAACCTATGGTCAAAATCTACCTCTACTTACTACCTCTGATTTTCGCTAATGCCTTATTAATGCTCTTGCTGTTAGCTATCGCCTTATTAGAGCTCTAATTGGCCAGTACCGTCTAGACTTTTTTACTAATTACTAATAGCAGATCCAACTGCGTAGACGGCATACCTTTATAATATTAGTTCTTCTCAGTTATTTACTGTAATTTAGCGCGCGTAAGAATAGCTTAGGATTGCTTATAATAAACCCTGATAAATACTTCCTGCCCTATATAGCGTAGAATATTAAAGGGCGTTTAATATATGCCCTTTTCAACTCTATATTAGTTAGTATACTATTATTCTATCGTAACGGTTTACTAATAGAGGAATTAGCCGCTTCTGTAGCTCTCTAACTTTATTAGCCCATTCCTTATCCTTAGCGAGTTCCTTTAGCATTTAGCTCTGCGATTTAAGAAGCACTCTGTTAATTAGAAATTGACTTATAACACTCTTTATTATAGGTACTAGCGATTTAGATAACTATATACATTAGTATATATTAGGGGCATATAATATAGGAATGTTATACCTAAAAGCATTCGCTTAGGTCCTTAAGGTATTTATAGTATAGTTAAGTAGTTTCGGTAAGATTAAGGTTAAAGTACTTATAGTCATACGGGCTAATAAACATGCACTAATCGGGGACTCTATAGACTTAGAAGGCTTTAAATGCCCTTAGTAAACAGGTTACGCATATATTGAAATTAGGGGTCGCCTTTAAGATCGCTTTATTGCGTCGTTATTTAAGGAGGTTAAGGAACACCAAGTCAGGCCTTTATACGAGTAGGGCCTTAAGTAATATCTGTGGCATATTATTATAAGAAGGGATACAGTGCGAGTTAGATTTAGGCAAAATTTTAGAATTTAGGTTCTACTTAGGGATAAGGATTTAGAAGTTTAGGTTTTTAATTAAAGAAGATAAATTTATATATGGCAGATTACCTAAGCAATTCATTATATAAT
>Ga0307515_10009677_pt1 | contig 18591 bp, 2 predicted proteins | sample 17_EM_MG_FD_194513 | JGI IMG/M metagenome (GOLD analysis project Ga0307515, IMG submission 194513) | Populus trichocarpa ectomycorrhiza microbial communities from riparian zone in the Pacific Northwest, United States - 17_EM | ecosystem: Host-associated > Plants > Roots > Unclassified | place...
GTAGGTCGTCTAGGTAGGTTTACTTATTAGGACTATACACGCGTACAAATATCCCAGTTAGTTATAGGCGGTAATAGCGTTATAAAATAATTCTTAAATAAATAAATGATAAATATATAATAAATATTAATAAGTTCAGCAATATTAAAAGCGAATTAGCCACGTAGTGACTGCGTTTGATATTCGCGAATATTGCAGGAGGTCTTAGCATTGTGCGTTACTGAGATAGATACTGCCAAGCAATATATAGACGCTAGTATAGAGAGACTAGGTAGCTTAGTTAATTAACTTAGCTATAGGCTTAACCAACTTAATAGAAAAGTTAGTAGCCTTAAGAATAGTAATCGCTACGTTATAAATTATTTAGGGAAGGTTAATAATCGGATTAATAGCCTAAAAAGTAACTAGAAAGAAATAAGAAATACTATTAGGCGGTTTAAAAACGAAATTTACACTCTTAAGAGAGGTAGTAATAGAACTTTAGAGTATGGAGATAAATAGGTTATAAAGGCTGGAAACAAAATTATAGTATTTAAGAGGATAAGGGTACGCTTAACCTAAGGATAGAGAAGTCTGTAGAATTAAGGAGGAAATTTATTAGCTTAAATAGTATACTCTTTAGTTATTATATCGTTTGCTTATTAAAGGAAATTTATATATTAGATTTAAGCTAGAACTAGCCCTACCCTTTATAGCAAGTATTTGCTGTATTTATATGCTTAGTTAGTAATAAGTTAGTAGATTTAACTAAGTTTAGTATCTAAAGCAAGTAGAACTATATTCCCCTATTATATATTTAAGTCTAGTCGCTCTCTACTATTATAGAGGATAGAATTTATCCTTAAAATAGAAGTTAGTTTATAGATTAATAGAAGAAAATAGGGCATATAGATATGATAATAGATATTATATTATAGCAACTATTTAATTTACTAATATGGTAAATACCCTGGCTATTTTAGCCTATGGGGTTCTATTATTGCCCGTTACATTTCTTATATAAATTCATTACGATGTCCTTCTGGCTACTTATTTAACCCCTCCTTAGGTACCCGTTTTCTCTTTTAATTTAGTAAGACAATACCTAGTATAGCCCATAGTTTTAAAACCTCGGCCTATTTAAAGTTAATTATTATCGCCTAGCTAACCTCTACATTCTAAAGTATATTATAAGGCATTATATCTTAGTGCAAAACTTCTAGTTAATAGACGGCCTGAATTAAGCGCTTAACCTATTCTATTAGGTATAGCCTATTATCGCTATTAATATATTAAAAGATTAGTTTCCCCCTAAAACTAAGAAATATTATATAAATAATCTCTGTAATACCATTATAGAAATACGGACGGTTAAGATTAATATTTCTGAGATATACCGGTGTATATATACCCTAGATTAGATAGGGGCGCTTATAGATAGCGGCCTCCTAATTTAGGTGGCTAATAAAGTTAATAACGGTGTATTTTGTGGCTAGGGTATATTTATATAATATTAACCTAACCTTAAATAGAGCCTTACGTACTTAATATATGCCTATTGGCTTATAATTAGTATCTAGATCTTTTAAGAGTTGCTAGCGTATAAGATTAAGGAAAGTAGGTTAGTTAATCCAATAATAGCTCCCGCCGTAATCTTATATGTTTAGATATATCTTATTAAGTAAACCCCCCTCTTATTATAGCACTGGCAGAACTTGGCAAAACTACGCACCGGCAAGTTGCCACAGATTGCCGCATATTGCGGTCACGTGACGCGAAGATCTTATAAAACATTGAACGGCGCTGCTCTTCTTCTCCTTTCCTTTCCCTAGCTTTAGATTCTCGTTTATAGACAATCCAATTGTATAGGCTTGCGCGTCCCTCTTACCGTACTCGTGCCTCAATTAACTGAGTCGCTAACATTATCTAAAGCTCACTCTACTCTTTCTTTCTAAGAAGGAACTTAAATATATCTATAAGACTACGAATAGGACAAGAACACAGAACAGGACCCTAAGGATATCACTAGGACCATAAGGACAGGACCTAAAAGAAAAGAACAGAACCCTAAGGAAAGGACCCATAAGACACGCATAGACTAGAACCCCTAAGGAAATTACCCGGAATTACCTAACACCCCTACTACCATGCCACGAAATATAGCAGTAGGTAAAGTAGCTATAGGACCCTTAAATACTTCAGATGAAGAAATAATTAACGTTTTAACCCCCTAGGCGGAGCTTACGGCTGCTAATACCAAAATTAAACGACTGCGAGAGCTGCTTAAAGCCAGAGATACCCCTATATCTAATAATAAGTTATTATTAAATAACTAAAGACTTACTACAGTCCTTTAGGCCCTATCCTAGCGCCTTAGTGGATCTACCGAGGCCTATATAGCACTAAAGCGGTCGGCAAAGGTTGTGGACCCCCTACTACTTATAGACGGAACCAACCCTATATTTAATAATTAGAAGCTTTAATTACGGAATAAGCTTAAAGTTAATACAGACTACTTTCCTAGCGCCTGAGCCAGAATGGCCTATGTCTTCGGCCGTACTAGCGGAGACGCCTAAACGCATTTACGCCCGCGATACACTAAAGACTTAGCAGACCCCTTTATCTCTAAAGAAGAAATAATTAAATACTTATCTTCTATTTATAAAGACCCTTTTAAAGTATAAAACACCCGCCTTAGCTATAAAAGCCTAAACATAAAAACAACGGAGACCTTTTCGGCCTTCTAAACCCGCTTTCTACACCTAGCCGGATAGGCCTAGATCCCCTAGGAAGACCTACTGCTAGACCTCTTCAATAAGCTTACCCTGGACCTACAGCGGGCCGTATTACTAGCTTATACTACAGCATAGATGTTAAAGGAACTTACGGACTATTGCCTAGCTATTAACTAAGGCCTCTATTAAATTAAGGCACGCGCCAATTGGCTGAAAACTAGAAACCTTACAAACTAGGCCGTAAGTACTATAAGTACGGCCCGTAGTGCCCCGGCACGATTAGCAACTCCTATAGTTAACCCGGCAGCTAGCCGCGCAGCTACCCCTACTACGGGCCCGGTGTACACCCGGCTTATATATAGCGACCCCTATCTATAGGCCCTTAGCAATTAAGGAGCTTGCTTTTTATGCGGTTAAATAGGCTACCCTATAAGGAACTGCCTAATAAAGGCAAAGATAAACGAGGTTTTGTTAATTTAGAAAGATAGTGCGGAGCTAGAAAAAGAGAAACCCTAGAGGAAGACTCCTCTCTAGGGTTAAAAGGGATTGATATATTACATATCAATCTGGGTTAGCTAGTTAGTAGAAGAAGCTGCACTATCCCTTATACTTTATTTCGCAATAGATATTAAGTTTTAACCTCTGCTTTAGCTAACTTAAAAGTAAATGCCTTTACCTTAATTAATATAAAGTGCGCTGCAAAACTGGCTGACTTTTTAAATGCACCCCTTAAAGAACTGCCTAAACTAATCCCTATTCGCGGTTATAACGGATAAATAGGGCTACCTATTATAACTATCTTACAGATCTACCTCCGCGTTAACGGATGAAGGTAGTATAACGTCCCCTTCCTTATTACGGACCTTGGAAGCTATAATATAATCTTAGGGAGAAAATGGCTAGCCTATTTAGGCTTATAGCTTAACGTATAGAATAGGTAGCTTATCTAGCCCGAAACTATGCCCCTAACGCCTTTCTTTATAAAAGAGATTAGTATTATAATAGAAAACCTTATACGGCCGCAGATAGACACCGTTTACTAGGCCGATACAACGCGTAGGGACTAGGCTTTTAAGGATGTACAGCTTAATCCGCAACGGATCCGTATATTACGCCGCCCCCAGACTGCCTATATTACACCACCCGCACTAGAGACTTAGGAAGTTAGTAGTGGCCTAGTTAAGTCCTAAATGGAGAACCTAGGCCCTACGCAGCTATAAAGGAAGGCTAGGGATATTAGATAACACACCAAACTAATAAACTGGAAGGATAACTTATGGAAAATGGAACGTGAGCTAAGGAAGACTATAAACCCTATACCGCAAAATACGGCCCGACAAATATCTGTAAAGAAGCCCACGGACCTCCCACTAGTTAATATCTGCTGTATTAGCGCTATAGGATTCTACTAGAACCTAGTTCAGCCTAATACTATCACCTTTACAACTAGCTTATACGAAATTAATTAAATAATTAAAGAGAAAGAAGCCCTAGCCTAAGAGAAAGGCGAGCTTATAGATGAAGAGCTAGTAGAACGGAAACTACCCCGTTAATACTAGAAATTTAAAAACACCTTCTCTAAAGCAGTGTCTAATATACTCCTGCCTTACCGACTATACGACTATAAGATTAAAATTAAGCCGGACAAGGTGGTTACCCTTGGCTATAGCCCCCTCCGATAGTAATCTACTGCCAAATTACAGGCCATAAAGCAGTATTTTATTAATAACCTAGATAAGGGCTTTATTAAGCCTAATTAAGCCCTTTTTAACTTACCTATTCTCTTTACTAAAAAGCTAAATAGAGGACTTTGTTTCTGTATTGACTACTATAAGCTTAATAATTTGACCCTTAAAGACCGCTACCTACTGCCTTTACTTAATAAGACTTTGGCCCAAATAAGTAGAGCTAAGATCTTTACGAAGCTTAATATCCGCTAGGCTTTTTACTAAATTAGGATAAACCCTAAATTAGAAAACCTTATTATGTTTTAGACCTGTTACGGAATATATAAATATAAAGTACTGCCTTTTAGACTGACTAACGGACTGGCTATATACCAATAATATATAAATAATGTACTATTTAACTACCTTAATAACTTCTGTATAGTATACCTAGATGATATTATAATCTACTCTAAAAATAAACTAGAATATAAAGAGTATATTTATAAAGTCCTATAACGGCTTCGGGAAGCTAGCCTCTAAGCCAATATTAAGAAGTTAGAATTTAGTGTTAAGCGTATAAAGTACTTAGGGTTTATTATTAGTATAAACGGAATCAAGGTAGACCTAGAAAAGACGGCCGTAATTAACTAATAGGTACCCCTAAGGACCGTAAAGGGGGTGTAGTTATTCTTAGGGTTCTGTAACTTCTACCGACGCTTTATTAAGAACTATAGCAGGATTACCCGGCCACTAAGCCTACTTACCTATAAGGACTGGCCCTTTTACTTTAATACCGTATATAGGCAGGCCTTTAATAAGCTTAAGAAACGACTAGTCTCTGCTCCCTTACTCGCCCACTTTAACCTAAAACGGCCCTTAATGCTAGAAACCGATGCCTTAAATAGTGTTATAGCTAGCGTTTACTCCCAAAAGCAGATAGACGGAGAATGGCACCCTATTGCTTACTATTTAAAGACTATAGTAGATGCTGAGCTAAACTACCCGATTCACAATAAAGAAATACTAGCTATTATCTCTAGCTTTTAGCACTAGCGAGCCTAACTGGAAGGCACCCCTGAGTCTATTTAGGTAGTTTCCAATCATAAGGCCTTAGAATATTCTATAATAACAAAGGCCCTTACGGCCTAACAGGCGCGCTAGGCGGACACCCTATTTTAGTTTAACTTCCTAATTATATATAGGCTAGGCGCCACCAACTGTGCGGATACTTTTATAAGGCGTAAACAGGATATAAATAACTAGATAGCCGTAAAGATCTTATTATAGACCTAAGCGCTACTATGACCAGAGCACCTTAACTCCTAAATACGGGCAGAACTAAATATAGACTCTTTAGATGCCGAGATATACCTTATTAACTCCATAGAACTGGACCTTATTAATAAACTACTATAGGTAAACTGTACGGCCCCTTCTCTATAGGAGTACCGCGAAAAGGCAAAAAACGTTTCTAGCCTATAGTCCCTTAAAAGTGGACTACTTAAGTACCGCGAACGGCTAGTAGTAGTAAAGGAACAGAACTTACGGACTCGGCTTATTGCCGAAGCACATACCTAGGTCTCTACAGCCTACCCTAAAAAAAATAAGACCCGTAGGATTATTAGCGACCGCTACTACTAGCCCGGAATAATTATAAATATTAACCGCTATATACGGAACTATAATGACTGCTATAGGTCTATAATTCCACGAGACAAAACCCTAGGACTATTAAAACCCCTCCTAATACCTAACCGCCCCTGGCAATATATCTCTATAGACTTTTATAAGCTACCTCCAGACCGTAACAGATATAATATGGTTATAATCCTAGTTAACCGCTTTGGTAAACGCCCGTTCTTAATTCCCTGTCATAAGAATATTAATGCTAAAGAGGTAGCCCGACTGTATATCTACTATATCTACCGAATTTACGGACTACTAGACACTATTGTATCCAACCGCGGGCCATAGTTTATATTAGCCTTTTGGAATAAGTTCACCTAGATCCTAGGCATTAAGCTAAAGCTTTCTACGGTATATCACCTTTAGATAGATAGTTAAACGGAGATTATAAATTAATACTTAGACCAGAAACTCCGGCCTTTTGTTAACTACTTCTAGGATAACTAGACTAAACTATTACCCTTAATAGACTACACCTAAGCCACCCTACCCCACGACTCTACCGGATTTGCCCCTATTTAACTAGAAATGGGTTACCTACCCTATATAAACTTTAACTGGGAAAGACTAAAAGGGCCCCAGACTATATACGAAAAACTATCTTATAAGGAAGCCTAGCAGTACGCTAAGCGCTTAGAAGAAGCCTAGAAAGTAGCCCGTACAAACCTAAAAAAGGCTTAGAAATTAATGGAATAGCAGGTAAATAAGCATAGGCGCGAGCCTAACTTTACTGTAGGCGATATGGTCTGGGTTATAATAAAAAACTAAAAGATAGAACGGCCTAGCCGTAAGCTGGATTATAAAATAGCAAGACTGTATAAGATTCTTAATAAAGTAGGCAACTCGTATAAGGATAAGCTCCCAGACTTAATTAAAGTTTACCCTATTTTCTTACCGGATAAGCTACGGAAAGCTATAAATAACCTACTGCCTAGATAAAAGAATGAACCTCCCCTACTAATTTAAGTTAACGACGATGATAAATAGGAAATTGAAGAAATACTAGCCTATAAACTTGTAAAGGGAACATTAAAGTATTATATTAGTTGGAAAGGATATAACCCAGACCCCACTTAGTACCCTACAAGGAACTTTATAGGTGGCCCCTATAAGCTTTAGGAGTTCTATAGCTGTTACCCTAATAAACCCAGACCGCCAAAGTACCTAAATAAGTGGATAAAATGCTGGTATAACGAAGATAATAAGCTACTAGAAGAACATAAGGACAAAAACGCCCTAGAAATTTCTTAGTTATATAAGGTGTTAAGATATCCAGGAACTTCAACCGGCGGTTAAAGTTATCTAATTAGTCAGATTCTCTTGCCAAGACTTTTAGCGGCAAAGCCTGAGGGCAGGCTTTTTTAAAGGGGGGGGTAATATTACGGCACTGGTAGAACTTAGCAGAACTACGCACCGGCAAGTTGCTATAGATTGCCGTATATTGCGGTCACGTGACGTGAAGATCTTATAAAACATCGAACGGCGCTGCTCTTCTTCTCCTTTCCTTTCCCTAGCTTTAGATTCTCGTTTATAGACAATCCAATCGTACAGGCTTACGCGTCCCTCTTACCGTGCTCGTGCCTCGATTAACTAAGTCGCTAACACCTCTATTAAGCTAGGGAGATATTTTTAAGTATAATACTACCTACCTTTACTTTAATAGTGGGAATCGTAATCGGATAATTTACTAGTAGGGTTTAGGGTTTAGGGTAGAGGCCAAGTTAGGAATCGCTAAGATAGACAGCTTAGAGTATTAGGATTAAACTTATTATTACTAGATTTACTTTAGTTATATAATAGGTAATACTAAGGGGAACTAGTTAATGTTGCTCTAGGTTAAAGCTAGATAGGTAATATATAAAGAAAATCGTTTTACCTAGGTGCCCAGTACTCTAATAAAGGCGTATTATATATACAAATTATATCTAGTAGATTGTTATAGATTACCTCTAGCTTTTTAGTTAAGCGGCTATATTAGTCTACTAATTTTAATTCTAAGGCGGCGTCTTTAGCGCCTAAAGGGTAAATACTAGCATCTATCTAATAGTAGTTAGATGTAATTAATTTCCTATATTTAAATCTAGTGCCCATTTAGTCGTCTCCCTAACATTATCCTTAGGGATGGATAGAAAGTAGTAGACTGTTTTAGGATTATAGGGCACTTATAAAAAGATAAATACTTTACTAGTATAAATGCACCCATACTCTAATCTAGCCTAGACTATATAAGAAAAGGCCTAAGTAATAATAGTAGTAACTAGGCAATAGAAGTAGTTCTATAAGCTATTAATCTTATAGTAGTAGACTACTTCCTTAAGTTCTATATTATTAAGACCCTTATAGATATAGCTAAGAGTTAGTTTATAGGGAGCCTTATACTTAATAATAAAGGTAGTAATATAATGCTCTATATTCTAAGTCTTGCTAAAAGTGTTATATATATAGAACTAATTTATATAAGAACGCGACGACCTTGCTAATTTTAATGTTGCTATAGCCGTAGGCTTAGCCAGGCTAGGTAAGTCTAGTGGCTTTATTTACTTAGCCTAGGCTTAGAAATAGAGTAACCGCCATTACTAGTTTCTAGATATACTTATTTATTATATATCCTCCTTTATCCGCTATTCTGGGCTAAGAGTATTGGTATAATTTTTAAACTTTACTAACCCCTTTAGGCGGAACTTCCGCTAAGGCGTTAGATTATTATAAAGTTGTTTAATAATTAATAATATATAGTCCTTAATAGTATAGCGCTAAAAGTAATTTAAGTCTAGCTTAGAACTTATTATCCTTTAGTAAATAGCCTCCCTAAACTCTTTTAATATATATAGCGAAGTAAAGTGCCGTTTTAGTATAAAATCTAATCCTATAAGGTTATTCTAAATAGCTTCTTACTGTGCTAGAAAATCCTCCTATACTCGAATCCTTTTATTGCGAATCTTATTATTTGTATTAGTAGGATCGCCCTATATTAATAACGTCGTATTAGTTTAGACGGCAAGGCCTAAGTAGAGATAGGCGTAATGGGTATTAAGAAACTTGGGTAGTGTTATCTTATAGGCTTTCTCTTTAGCTTCTCCTTAGGCGCGCTCTGCTTTTTACTATTTATATTATTATTCTTTCTATACGCGCTCTACTTTTTCTTATTTGCCCTGCTTTTCTTATTGTCTATATTGCTTTTTAAGGAAAACTGTTTATAATCGGGTAAGTGTTAGGCTATATTATAGCGGCATAATAATAATAACAGGAGAGCGTATAGGGGAGAGTTTTGTCTATAGTAAATACCTTATTAATTTAGGCGGAGTAGATTAATAGAAATATTTAAATAGGTTTACTAATAATCTAAAGCCCGTAATAGCTATTAACTAATATCTCTTTATTGCTGTTTGCCCCTATTTCTTAACCCTTAGTGCTAAATAATATCTTTACGTCCTATTCTTAATCCTTATTGCTAAAGTCACTTTCTATATATAACTACGTTTATCTCTTATAGAATTTATTAAAGTGTTAATTATAATTTCCTTAGCTTAGTATTTTGTCTCTATCTAGTTGCTTCTATGTTAAGAATCTCTCGTTGTCGTCCGTATATAAATAAACAAATTTTTACATATTGAAGTCGGAGACTAGCTTATAGTAAGTAAGATTAATAAGTCCTCTATAAAGAATTAAATTTAAGGTATTAAAGACTCTAATCCTAATATCTTAGTATTAACCTTTATCGACCTATCCTTTTTAACTTAGTTAAAATGTGCTAGAGTCTCCTTAACCGGAATAGGATAGAACCTTTCCTTTAAAACAGTTAGTATATTCCGTACAGTAATAGAGAGAAGAGGGCCTACTAGGTCTTATAGGTATAGAGGCTAAATGTTAATTTGTAGATATATAAATATAGAATCGACTATTGCGCCGTATTAGGATATAGCAATCTGCATTAAAGTTTCACTTTAATCTATTGGCCTTTTCTAAGGTCTCCTTTTACTTTTAAAAATTCTTATTTATGGCTTGCTTTAACCTTAATAGTGATCTTTACTTTAAATATATAACTGTAATAAATAACTAATAGCTTAGTAGCTCTCTGGCTTTTTTATAATGTAACGAGGGTATAGGTTAACTCTAAATTTTATATTAATAAGGTGGAAATGTTAAGAATAAATATAGGATATATCCTATAATATTAGCCTAAGTTATAAATCTAAAATTAGAATATTGTTTTAAGAACTGTGTTTAATTTTAAAGACTATATTCTAATTCTAGAGACTGTATCCTAACTCTGTTTTTAGGAAATGGGCTAGTTAACTAGTTAATAATATATACTAAGCTAAATATACTAAACGTGACTAAAAGTAAGCACCGGCCTATTTTTATTCTGGCTTAAATTGTTAATTTTAAAAACTAAATCTAATTCTAAAACCAAGATCCTAATTTAGGTTTTAGGAGATAGGCCAATTAACTACTATAAAAAAGGGCGCGATTTTAAGAACTAAAGCCTAATTTTAGGAAAACCGCTATAAAAAGTAATTAGTTATATTTGTATTTGGTATATTAGGTTTAGCTCGTTTTAGGACTAGTTATATAATTAATTATAGGCGCTTATACGCTAGCTACACCTCGCTTAGCGCCCTTTTAGCGTCGCTATATTAGAGCCTTATATATCGCGGAATAAACTAAAGCCAATAACTACGACTAATAAATATAGCCTCTAACTTTCCAATAATACCGGAATCCTGTATATACTGTATTTTTAGCCTATACGACTAAAGACTACAAACGATGTTCCTATACTTTAGGTTATTGTAGCTTAATATTTAATTAAGCCCCAAAAAGCCTTAATCTAAGCTATATTAGATTAGCTTAACTTTTCCGCGCCTAATCTTTAATTCTATATTTACTTATACCTTGCTTTCTTTCTTATACTTTTCTCTTTAAACGGGGATCCCTATAGTATAAAAGTAGTAAATAAGTTAAGCGCTAGGATTTCTAAGCTTATTATATATTAGAATCTCTACACTAGCTAGTTTACACTAATTTAAAATTAGGTAGTATTATTAGGCTTTTAAAAAGAGTGAGTAGGATAGAGAAACTATTTTCCTAATCCCTTTTCTATTTTTATAAATCTTAAAACCGTAATTTGGGAAATAGAAAACCAATTTTGGAGATATAACCTTAACTTTAATAGTGCCAGCTAGGGAGTAAGTAAAAGAAAGGCCCCTATTAAGCTAGATACCCGCAATAATATTTAAGTAATTTCGTCTACCGAATAATTTACTATGCTCTTTAAACACCTTATTAAAGCTATTACTATCGCTCTTCTCGTTTATATATTTATTATTTTACAGTTTAAAAGACTAAGAGATTATATATATTATCGTCTATTTCTATAGATATTCTCTAGGACCTTTCTATTATATAGGATAAAGTACTCCTTTAGAGATAATTTATCTTCCATAAAACCGTCTAAGACGTAACCTTTTTAGTTAAGCGTAAGAGCTAGTCTATAACTTTTGTTACTAGCTTTATAAGGGCTACGACACTTATAACTATTGGCTGTTACATAGGGGATACCTACCTACTTATAATAGTAATCTAGAAGATAGTCCTCTAACGCCCCTAAATAAGGAGGACTACCTAAACCTTATATTTAAGAATAAAGATAAGCGCTTCTATCTTCCTAAGTACAAGGGTTAAGGTTAAGTCTTTTAGGGACATTAATAGTAAGTAAGTAATATGTGTAAACCTTTTATACTTTACTAATATAATAACAGTTAGCTTTAAGTACTATTAGTAATGGTCTATAAGCGTTTTATTATTCTTATGCTTTAGTTAAAGTGTTTTTAGTTATAGGATCGCACTATTAGATGTTTTTATATCTATATAGGATACTTTAATAGAACTATTAAGAGATACTGTCGGGAATAGGGCAAGCGGTCGTTACGTGTCGCCGCGGCACTAGCGTGGCGAGGAGTCTTAAGCTCCTCGTCCTTCCTTATTCTAACAAAAAAGCATATTAACAAACATTACTGTAACCTACTCGAGTAGTCGTTATTGGTGAGTCACCCTGTATAACTAATACTAATTAGTGGCTAAATACATAGTTAACTATAAAGTAGCTAGGTTTTTAAATAGAAGAGACAGTCTCATGTAGGGCTGCTATATGCGCTTATATAGAATAGATCCCGGCAATACTATGCTACCTTAGACTTGCGGAAAACTAGTAATAGAAGTGTTACTAAGTACTAGGAGATACCAAGTTGCGTTTATTATATAGAATAACTACGTTTACAAAGATTTGGTCGAGTACTTTAGGTCAAAAGTGTCACTAAACCTAAGGTCCTAAGTTAACGTCCGAAACGCGTCGACTATATCTTAAATTACCTACCTTTTAACAGTAAACCTACGGGATTCTACAAAACCAAAATTCTACCTACCTTTGACGTATAACACCCCGTTAATTCTACTTCTACAAAATTAATAACCATTATAGCATTAACCTATCCGAAGAAGTATAAGAACGATATTAACCTAGAAATATAGAACAGAGCTATAATTAACTTTGTAAACGCCAAGTAATAGGACTTAAATGGATTCCTATTATACCGCATAGTATACTATAAAGACAGCAAATACGACGATACTATGCTATAGTATTATATAAAGGAGGACTTTATTAAATAGATAAAGGAAACGTAGGTTCCTATAAATAAGGATATTGTATGGGACTTCCGTAACTTCCTTTGGGAGTATAGAGTATTTATCCCTATAGATAGGGGAGTTATTAGAGATAATATTTAGGAGCATATTATTAACGCAAAAGAAGAGCATAAATGGACTCTATAAGAGATTAAGCATTAACTACGCACTATAAAGAAGCTCAACTTATAATAGAATCTAAGTAATACACCACTAGAGACGTATTCTAATTCTATTACTCCAGGTATAAGTTCTAACGTTCCATATCTATCACCTTTACCTCTATCTTTAGTTCTCTAGTATCCACTAATTTAACTCATAACTTTAACTACTACCCCTTAACCTAAGTAAGCGCAAAATCCCCTTGCTTCGCAGTCCAACAACCTTTAAACTCTACTATAGCAGGATTAGGTACCACGCCCTATTCCATTAAGCTCTATATCCCTACTATAGCCTATAATGCAATCCCCACCTCCTTAATCTTTAATGCAATCTTAACGTGGCCCAGCGCCACTTAGAGGTATTTTAAAGTTACTTATAGAGCTTATAAAGCTCTATTTAGACTAGGAGAAGAAGTTTAGCAGGGAACTATATAATATCCTTAATTTAAAGCTGCGCATCTTCTATAACTATTGCTAGAAGGTTAGACTAGAACCTAACTAATATTATAACGCCTATTCTATTATACTTAAGGGCCGCGCCAGTACCTTCTATTATAATCGTTTAGTAGGAAAAGGATATAATTTTAACCGAATAATATATAAGATAAGATGCCACTTTAAAACAGAAGAGAATAAGCAGTAGTATATATTGGAGTAGAGAGAGACTACCTTCCTAAGAATTATTGCTACAAACCCAGGTATTTCTCAGCTTAATTATCTTCAAAAGCTCTTTAATTAACTTTAGACGATTTAACGTGGTTTATCCAAATTATATTAAGAGAATTTTAGCCTACGCGATTAAGTTATTAGCGTATACTAAGGTATTAAAGAATATAACCTTACTCTCTTTAATCCTGCGAATACTTATAAAGGAGTATATGCTTAATTAAGATCTTCTATTAGTACCGCTCTATGCTCTTAAGAAGTATAGTAATTTAACGCCTAACTCTAGCCTACTTTAATTAACCTAGCCGACCTAGCCAACCAACACGATTATAACTAGACTAATTAAATATATAGTGGCCGTGGTAGGCAATATAGTAGAGGGTATAATTAATAACTATAAGGTAAAGGTAGAGGTCCTTATAGAGGCTTATTCCAAAGTAATCGCTAGAAGAAGTACTATATTTATAAGAAGCTAAATTACTAGTTAACTAGGCACTCTCTTAATAAGCGAAAGGGGGTATATAATAAGTTTTGCTAAAGTATAAGAAATATCGGAAATTATAAGGTTATTACAGCCTACTTCTAAAGCTTCCTAGTTTAATATAAAGGCATAAAAAACCTTAAGGATAAGGTTAATAAGGCTAAATAGCTCCTTATAGATATAGAAATTAAGGACTACTCTTCTAACTAATACTTTACTAAGTATAGTAAGGTAAACGGCATATAAACCGTTGCTGTTCTTAATAACTAATCTACGCTCCATTCTATTACGAAGTTAAATATCTTTAATAAGCTAAAGGAGAGTTCCGCGTTCTCCTTTAATAATAGATATTCGGTAAACGTCTTCTATAGTATTATGCCAGATACTAGAGCCGCAGAAGTATCTATAGTAGGAGAACCTTAAGTTTAAGCCCTTTAGCAGCTTAATAGCTCTGTTTAGATTAACTATTTAACGGTAGGCTAATACATAATTCATTTTAGCAAGGGTACTATAATCTCTTTTAGCATAATTAGGGTCCAAACCCCCTTAGGGTATATTACTTTCCACGTTATTTCCATAAATACTCCGTTTCTATTTTATATCGGAGATATAAATAAATTAGGTGTTAAGCTTAATAACCTTAAGAATGTACTCGTTTTGGGAGATAATTAGGTGCCCGTTATACGTAAGTAGGATTACCCCTAGTTGCTCCTTTATTAACTAGAAAAGAGTGTTACTTAAAGCCACTTAACTAAGTTAGAGTTATGCTAACTACACCATTATTTTAGCTACCTATCCGTTTATTAATTGCTTAGGGTTCTTTAGTAAATAGGCCATAAAGTTAAGGTTAAGGCAATTAAGCATCTTATAAAGTACTACTATTACTACTAAATAAACTAGAAGTCCCCTAGCCGATTTAAGTTCACCCTTAAAGATAACTACAACTTTAACTTCTGTATTATTATTAACGTTATATATCTTAGCGGCAAGCTAGTACTCTAAGTTATTAACTTCTTAACCTCTTTTTAAACCGCACGTTTTTTAAAGGATATATTAGCTAGGAACGCATAGGATACCCTTTAGTTATATTAGATTAATATCTACCTAGGACCCCCTAATTAAATTATCTATAACGTAGGAAAGAACTTCTTATCTATAGAGTTTTAATAATAGATAAAGGCAATAGTAATTAAGGTTAAGGAAGTCCCTATTAAGGCATATAATAGTATTAGAAAAGTAAAATAATATTACGCGCCATTAAGCCGCGCATATAAGATTATTTCTTTAGAACTAGAGGGCGCTAGCAAAAAACTTATCTTATAAATAGCTGTTAAAGCTATTAATAATTCCGCTAGCCCAGATAGGCTTATACCTATATTACTAGTCTTTAGCACCTACCCTTAAATAACTAACAATTCTTTACTATCTCCCTCCGTTATATAATAAGCTAAGGCTATTTATAAGGCAACGAAGGAGGTACGACGTCTCTATGCTATACGCTAGGTCAACAACGCACTAGGAATAAGAAATGGCCTAAATACCTTAACTATACTTAATCTACTACTCCAGTCTAAGGTACGCGTATAGCGTAAAAAGGGAGGATAGTTAGGCCTATATTAACTTATTATAATTAATAGTTAAACTTATACTATTTAGATACCTTACAGACCCACTTAATTCCGTTTAACTATTATTAAGCCTTACTATAAAGATAATAGTTTTAAGACTTTATAGGATGCCCTAGAGGAGAACCACGATTAACGTACTTTAGAAGGCGACTACGATTCTAATATAATTATAGTAGATATGCCGCAACTATAACGCGGTAGAGGCCGCCTAAAAGGATTACAAAATCGCTAATATCTTATTAATTTTAAAGAGCAATTTATTGCTATTATTAAGAATAGAGTCGATTTATTAATGGCCTTTATAACAGCTAAGGAGAAGGCTAACTTTAAGCTCGCAAAACAGCTCTAAAAGAAAGGTTATATTATAACCCCTAAAGCTCCTTTCTAAGTATCTAATAAGTAGGAGATCGATGGTCTTATTGTAAGAGGAGTCTTTAAATTTAAGAAGTATAACTCTACTAAGTTCGATGGAGTTCGCATCTTTAAGTTAAAAATAGTTAATGAGATTAAGGGTAAAGCTACTAACGCCCTATTTAAGAAATTAAGGCTTATTATCTAAGGTTATAACAATAATGGTAAGGAGGTAATTCTTACGCAATCTCCTATAATTTAATAAGCTAGTTAGCAAGTTATTACTACGCTAACTCCCTCCTTAATAAAGAATAGAATAACGGTTTATTTATAAAATATTACTTAGGCCTACACCTAATTAGAGACGCACCTTTAGCGCTTAATATTAGTATACCTTCTAGAGTAAATTCGCCACCAATATCCTAAAGATACGATTATAGTTATACTTAAGCCATTATATAGAATTGCAGAGGTAGGAACTTATTAGTAGGCTACCTATAGCAAGCACCATAAAGAGAAGCTTTTAATAACTACTTCTATATTTAATCTATGCTTCCTTATTATAACTACAGGAACTCTGTTTAGAATTATCGGCATATAAACTAATAATATAATTATCTTAGAAGATAACCAATTTTTAGCTCTTAAAGAAGATAAGCTAGTAAAGGCAAATCTTATAGCAAAGCTAAGGGAAAAGCTTAATTTAATAATACTATTACTTTTTAATAAATATATCCTCTCCCTAAATAAGGATTTTATTACTTTATGCTAGAAGGGTTAAGGTAAGAAGATTAACGTTATTAACGTTAATTCTCTAAAGTAAGGATATATAGAGCAACGCGCTTATAGAGCTTATATTACTTTTATCTATTAACCTAAAGCTTTTTTTAATTTCTTTATTGCCGCTTAACACCAGAAACCAACTAAGGATAATATCCTTATCCTAAATAAGCGTCTTTCCTAGTAAATAAACCATCTTAATTGGGGACTACTTTATGTGCCTATTAATCTTCCCACCGCTAAGCTCTTTATATTTATTAATAGATTATTTATAAATAATAAAGATTTTAGCTCCTAGCTAGGATATAAGATTATTATCGTAAACAAATCTACTAGAGAGAATAACTTTATAATCTATAGTAACCTTATCTATTAGAGCTTAACTAAGAATAAGCGCATTACTTAAAGCGTTTTAGCGTTAGAGATATATAGAATAGTTAGCGGAGTTAATATAGTAATTGCAATTAGAACTACCCTAAAGATAATTATAGATTAACTTAAACTTCCCATTATCCCTATAATCGTATACACTAACTTATACTCCCTCTATAAGTATTTAGTTAAGCTTAGTACTATAAAGGAGAAGCGCCTTATAATTAATATTATAGCACTTTAGCAATCCTAAGAACGGCGAGAACTCTTTAAGATTTAATAGATTAACGGCTAAGATAACCCAGCAGATATAATAATAAAGGTAAACCCAAATAAGGCTCTAGAGATATTTATTAATATAAATACTCTACGTATATAAGTTAAGGTTGGGTTAAAAGGGAGTAGGAGTAAGACTTATATTACAATAACAATAGTTAATAGGCACGTACCATGCGCTATTATAGCTTGGCAGAATTTAGCAGAAGTCTATAGCTTAATAGAATTTGGCAGAAGTCTATGGCTTAGTAGAATTTGGCAGAAGTCTATAGCTTGGCAGAATTTAGCAGAATTCTATGGCGTGGTAGAATATGGCAGATTACGGCAGATTGCGGCAAAGTGCGGTCTTATAACTGGGCCTAATCGGTAGGCGTGCGTAAGATATTATAGGATGGCCCCATAACACTACGTAAGTTAAGCGGTATCTGTATATATAGATAGCAACCACAAAAGAAGAGTTGCTAGTGTTGGGAATGGGGCAAGCGGTCGTTATATGTCGCCGCGGCACTAGCGTAGCGAGGAGTCTTAAGCTCCTCGTCCTTCCTTATTTTAATAAAAAAGCATATTAACAAATATCACTGTAACCTACTCAAGTAGTCGTTATTGGTGAGTCACCCTGTGTAACCAATAGATACCTTTATAGACTTGCCTATATATCTCTTTAAGTATATTTTACCTAAAAATAGTTAAGGTTCTTACTAATAGTAAATTTTACAGAAAGAGCGTAGGATAATTTATTTTTAGATATACCTTATTCTTAAAAAGACCGTAATAAATATAACCTTTATATTGCTTAGCTAACGGATTTGCCCTTTTACTTTAGTAAAACTGCTACTACGCTAAGAACCCTACTAAAAATTTCTTCTATATTCTAACTATTAGCTAACGCTATCTTTTAGTTCATTACTTATATAAAAACTAGATATTAGCGAAACTATTTTAAAGGATCTTTTAAACTCCGCCTAATATATATTTACACTATGTATAAAAATAGCCTTTAAATATGGTTAATAATAATTATACACCCCCTAAATAATACGCGTATACCCCCCAATTAATATATATACACCCCCTACCCAAACAGCTTAAATCCTTCCACTTCGAGTTAGAATATCACGT
>Ga0307515_10009678_pt1 | contig 18591 bp, 2 predicted proteins | sample 17_EM_MG_FD_194513 | JGI IMG/M metagenome (GOLD analysis project Ga0307515, IMG submission 194513) | Populus trichocarpa ectomycorrhiza microbial communities from riparian zone in the Pacific Northwest, United States - 17_EM | ecosystem: Host-associated > Plants > Roots > Unclassified | place...
ATTATAAAGTTATTTTCTCTAGTAGATTTGTTTGCGATAATAATCTTATATCCTAACTAGGAGCTAAAATCTTTATTATTTACGAACGATCTATTAATAAATATAAAGAGCTTAGCGGTAGGAAGATTAATAGGCATATAGAGTAGTCCCCAATTAAGATGGTTTATTTGCTAAAAAAGACGCTTATTTAGGGTAAAAATATTATCCTTAGTTAGTTCCTAGTGTTAAGCCGTAATAAAGAGATTAAATAAAGTCTTAGGTTAATAGATAGAAGCAATATAAGCTCCGCAAGCACGTTGCTCCACATATCCTTACTTTAGAGAATTAATATTAATAACGTTGATCTTTTTACCTTAACCCTTCTGGCGCAAAGTAATGGAATCCTCGTTTAGGAAGAGGATGCATCTATTAAAGTGTAATGGTGTTATTAAATTAAGCTTTTCTTTTGGCTTTACTATAAGATTTGCCTTTACTAGCTTATCTTCTTTAAGAGCTAAGAATTAGTTGTCTCCTAAGATAATTGTATTATTAGTTTATATGCTAATAATTCTAAACGGAGTTCCTGTAGTTATAATGAGGAAGTAGGGATTAAATATAGAAGTAGTTATTAAAAGCTTCTCTTTATGGTGCTTGCTATAGGTAGCCTACTAGTAAGTTCCTACCTTTGCGATTTTATATAATGGCTTAAGCATAACTATAATTATATCTTTAGGATACTGGTGGCGAATTTGCTCCGGAAGGTATACTAATATTAAGCGCTAAAGGTGCGTCTCTAATTAGGTGTAGGCTTAAGTAATATCTTATAAATAAACCGCTATTCCATTCTTTATTAAGGAGGGAGCTAATATAATAATAACTTGTTAACTAGCTCGTTAAATTATAGGAGATTATTGTTGTAACCTTAGATAATAAGCCTTAATTTCTTAAATGGGGCGTTAGTAGCCTTGCCCTTAATCTTATTAACTATCCTTAACTTAAAGATGCGAACTTTATTAAACTTAGTAGGGTTATACTTCTTAAATTTAAAGACTCCTCTTGCGATAAGACTGTTGATCTCCTACTTATTAGATGCTTAGAAAGGAGCTCCTAGGGTTATAATACAACCTTCCTTTTAGAGCTGTTTTGCGAGCTTAAAGTTAGTCTTCTCTTTAGCTGTTATAAAGGCCATTAATAACTTAACTCTATTCTTAATGGCGGCAACAAATTGTTCTTTAAAATTAATAAGATATTGGCGATTTCGTAATTCCTTTGGGCGACCTTTACCGCGTTATAGTTATAGTATGTCTACTATAATTATATTAGAATTATAGTTGCCTTCTAGAGCACGTTAATTATAGTTCTTCTCTAAGACATTTTTTAAGGCATCCTGTAAAGGCTTAGAATTATTATCTTTATAGTAAGGCTTAATAATAGTTAAATAGAATTAAGTAGGTCCGTAAGGTATCTAAATAGTATAAGTTTAACTATTAATTATAATAAGTTGGTGTGGGCCTAACTATTCTCCCTTTTTATGCTATACGCGTACTTTAGACTAGAGTGGCAGATTAAGCGTAGTTAAGGTATTTAGGCTATTTCTTATTTCTAGTACGTTATTAACCTAGCGTGTAGCGTAGAGACGTTATACCTCCTTTATTGCCTTATAAATAGCCTTAGCTTATTATATAACGGAGGGAGATAGTAAAGAATTATTAGTTATTTAAGGGTAGGCGCTAAAGACTAGTAACGTAAGTACAAGTCTATTTAGGCTAGCGGAATTGTTAATAGCTTTAATAGCTATTTATAAGGTAAGTTCTTTGCTAGCGTCCTTTAGTTCTAAAGAGATAATTTTATATACGTGGCGTAATAGCGTATAATATTGCTCTACTTTTTTAATGCTATTATATGCCTTAACGGGGACTTCCTTAACCTTAATTGCTATTACCTTTATTTATTGTTGGAACTCTATAGATAAGAAGTTCTTTTCTGCGTTATAGACAATTTAATTAGGGGGTTCTAAATAGATATTAATCCAGTATAACTAAAGGGTATCCTATACGTTTTTAGCTAATATATCTTTTAAGAAACGCGCGGCTTAGAAGGAGGTTAAGAAGTTAAAGTTATAGTTATCCTTAAGGGTGAACTTAAATTGGCCAGGGGACTTTTAGTTTATTTAGTAGTAATAGTAATACTTTATAAGATGCTTAATTGTCTTAACTTTAACTTTATGGCCTACTTACTAAAGAACCCTAAGCAATTAATAAATAGATAGGTGGCTAAAACGATGGTGTAGTTAGCGTAACTCTAACTTAGTTAAGTGGCTTTAAGTAATACTCTTTTCTAGTTAATAAAGGAGTAACTAGGGGTAACCCTACTTACGTATAATAGGCACCTGATTATCTCCTTAGATAAGTATATTCTTAAGGTTATTAAGCTTAACGCCTAATTTATTTATATCTCTAATGCAAAATAAAAACGGGGTGTTTATGAAAATAACGTGAAAAGTAATGTACCCTAAGGGGGTTTAAACCCTAGTTGTGCTGAGAGAGATTATAGTATCTTTGCTAAAACAAATTGTATATTGGCCTGCTGTTAATTAGTTAATCTAAATAGAGCTATTAAGCTGCTAAAGAGCTTAAACTTAAGGTTTTCCTGCTATAGATACTCCTGCGGCTCCTATATCTGGTATAATACTATAGAAGACGTTTGCCGAGTATCTATTATTGAAGGGAAACGCGGAACTTTCCTTTGGCTCGTTAAAGATATTTAACTTTATAATAGAATGGAGCGTAGATTGGTTATTAAGAACAGCGACGGTTTATATACTATCTACCTTACTATACTTAGTAAAGTATTAGTTAGGAGAGCAGTTCTTAATTTCTATATTTATAAGGAGCTGTTTAGTCTTATTAACCTTACCCTTAAGATTTTTTGCGCCTTTATATTAAACTAGGAAGCTTTAGAAGTATACCATAGTAACCTTATAATTTTTAACGTTTCTTATACTTTAACGGAACTTATTATATACCTCCTTTTGCTTATTAAGGGAGTGTTTAGTTAACTAGTAATTTGGCTTCTTATAAATATAGCACTTTTTTTGGCAATTACTTTAAAATAAACCTCTATATGTTATGTTATGATATTTAATTACGCTATTGCGGCTCCCGTTAGGGTCTATGTAGCGGGTCTATATGAGTATATATATATATATGTATAAGAGGGGAACCGTACCGCTGGGGCCGGATAAAACCTTTCCTTCTCTTGTTATATGGCCTATATGGCTTATTATGCGGCCTATATAGCCTCTCTTCTGATTAGTAACTGCTAAGCACGAGTAGATGTCTCTTTAAGGCGCTATAGAAAAGCTATCTTAATGCGTACTCCTAGGTTTGTCTAGTGGGGTATATAGCTAAGGCCTGGGTTCTGTTCCTAGCTGCTCCGGTTATCTAGGTAGGGCGTAGGCCGGTGGCTTATAAGGCTGGTAGTGGTATAGAAGGTTCCGTTATTTATATCTGCGTTAATGTACGTAGCTCTATGCCTTACTACGTTTTGTTAAGTTCTATTAGGATATTAACCTTTACTAAATTCTGCTAGGTTACCAAATTCTATTAAATTCTGCTAGGTTGCCAAAGTTCTGCTAACTTTTGTTAGGTTATTAGATTCTGTTAGGTTGCTAAGATTCTGCTAAATCCTATTAGGTTGCCAAAACTCTACCAAATTCTATTAGGTTGCTAAAACCCTACTACATTCTATTAGGTTGCCGAAATTCTACTAACTTTTATTAGGTTGCTGAATTCTGCCAAATTTTGCTAGGTTAATAAGTTCTGCCAAATTCTGCTAAGTTACTAGAGTTCTGCCAACTTCTACCAGGTTGCTATTTGTAAAATTCTACTATATTCTACTATCCCTATAGTATTTATCCTCCGCCTCTTAAAGCACTTTTTAGCCTCCTCTCTTTACCCCAGCCAGCTCTCTAGCAAATGAAAGGTATAGTAAGAGGTTTGTCTGTATAAACTAGTCCGCAACTACCTTAGCAGCCTTTAGCTTGGTTAGGAGCTCTTTATATAAGGATGTTCTAGTATAGTAATATATTTCCGCCCGGCTAGCAGCGTGTCTGGGGCAGAACACTACTATATATATTGTTAATTATTAGCTGTGGCCGTATAGGCAGGCTAGGGTTAAGTGCCCTAGTACTTTTTGGTAGTAGAGGTATCTGTTAAGCCCTATATACTTAGTTCTAAGTAGCGTATTAACCGTACTCTCTACCTTTATAAGCCTTATATGGTATTTAAAGACTTCTTTATTCTATAGCTCGGCCTAGGCCGTTATATAGTGGGTAAGCGTGCTTTAGTACTTTTCTTATTTCCTTTTCCACCGCTCCTTAAACGCCTCTTATACCCCAGCCCTTCTACTTCTCTTATACTGCGCTTTAGATAAGTCTATTAGCCGTATATCTGTCCCTAAGATAGCAGCCGCTATCTTTTTAAGCTTATCCCGTCTAGTAGGCCGTATTAGTGGCTTTATTCTAGGCCGGAGTTAGTAGGCTATTATGGCCCGTATAGTGTTACATTTCCTCTTAATATGCTCTCTTACTAGTCCTTCCCGCGTCCTTTTTACGTAGGCTATAGCTAGCTCTTTAAGGTGTAACTAAAGCAACGGAAACCCCGTCTTATGCTCCAGTACTACTGTTAGCGTTAATTTATACGCCCCCATAATGGTGCGGAGGTATAGATTCTATACTACGCCTAGCTAGCGTAGCTTAGTTTTACTTATCTCCTTAGGCTTCGTTTACTCCAGTAGCGAGTACTAGATACTATATCCGTATAAGATTGCCGGCTGGACCACGGCGGAGTATATTATCCGCGCCTTTTAGAAGGAGGCGCCCTATATAGAGGCCGTAAGCCGGGTTAGTGCGGCTATTTAGGTAATTGCCTTTGTCTTAACGATGTTAATATACGGTCCCTATTTAAGCTTTAAGTTAACTTGTACCTCTAATATACGTAGGTTACTAACTAGGCCTTCCGTAAAGCTATATATGTTAGCTATGGCCTTTATATTAAACTTCTTATAGCTCCTTATAAAATAGATAAGGTGGTACTTTTTGGGGGCAAATACTACCCTATGCCAGCGTGCCTACGCCGTGTATACCTTATACGCCCTTTCTATAGTTCTATAGTTTTCCTTTATAGTCTTACTATACGTTAGTATATTAGAGTTATTAACGAATCTAAATACCGTAGTGGTTCCCCCTTATAGCTCTAGTAGGAGTGTATAGGTAAAAAAGAGGAATAGGATTAGCAACAGCGCTAAGCCTTAAGGTATACCGGTGTTTGTTTATATTGTTTATGCTATATATCCTCTAATTAAGAGCCTTATTGTTTAATCCTTAAAGAAGGACTTTATAAACTGTACTATCTAGTGGGGCACGGCTTGGGCCTTTATATTATAGATTATTCTTTTATAAGAGACTTAGTTAAAGGCCCCAGAAATATTAAGGCTAAGTAATAAGGCTACTAGGTTTAGGTTACTCCTCTATACCGTATATACCTGTTGGGTTAGTAGCTCTAGTGCTGTCTATATTAAGCGCCCCGGCCTTACTCCTATCTAACTAGCTAGTAGCATACCTATTTCCTTTACAATTTTAGATAGTTGGCTGGCTACTATTCTTTTAAGTAGCTTCCTAATGGTGTTAAGTAGCGCGATTGGCTGGTAGGCCTTTGCCGTAGTATAGGATGGCTTTTATAGTTTCCGGAGGACTACTATAGTAGAGTCTTTAAACGGTTTTAGGTGATGTTTAACTGCTATATAGCTGCTAAAGAGTTTAGCTAGTATTAGGGCTAGCTACTCTCCGCACGTCTTAAGGAATTAGTTAATAATCTTCTTTAGACTTAGGGCCTTATTAGGGGTAAGCCCCTTTAGGGCTGTAATAATATCCTCCTCTTTAACTACTTCCTTTACTATTCGCGGCTCTAGGTATGTAAACCCTAGTATATTACTTAGGTCCGCCTCTACCGGCAGTAGGAAGAACTACTTTATAAGGATAGTGGCCTTCTCCTTATTATTGTGGTGTAGGGTTTCCTCTCCTAGTCTGTTAATAGGAGGAAACTATAATAGGGCCTTCGGCTTTCCGTCCGCTGTACACGCCCATTTTACCATCCTCTATATCCCTTTAGGGTTATTTATTAGCTTTTTAACGGTCCTCCTCTATAGCTTATTAGCCTCTTATCGGATTACCCTTTTCTTTTTATTCTATACGACTCTATAGTTAATCTAGTTAGGTACTAATTAAGAGGCCTTCCACGCTCGGAAGGCCTATTGGGTTTCCTTTACTACCTCTATATATTCCTCTAACCATACTTTAGAGGCTTACGGCGAGGGCCGCGTGTTAGGTACTGTTTTTGCTATAGTGTTTTTAATCGCTTAGTATATGGCCTCCGCTAGTACGTCTAGTTTATCTTTTATATCGCACGGGAGTCTATATAGGGGCTAGAGTTAGCCCTCTAGCTCGCTCTATACTACCTTCTAATTAGCCTTCTTCTATAGCGGTCTCCTAGGTAAGGGGGGCCCCTCTAGCGTCTTTACGTCCACCTTTGTAATAATAGAAAAGTGGTTGGACTCTATATACTAGCGGTTTTGTCTTTAACTCTATAGCAGCCTATTAGTAATTTAGGGGGAGGTAAATACTAGGTCTAGCGTGCTCCTTAATATACCCTTTACCTACGTCTCCATACCTACCTTAGTGGCTAGGCTTAGGCCGGCTGCCTCTATAGCGCGGATAAGATTGTTTACCGCGTTGTCCGCGCATATTACTGTTATACCCCCCTAGAAGGGGTGGTGTAGATTAAAATCTCCTAATAGTATATGTTCTCCTTTGGCCCTTAGTAGCTCTGGTAGTATACGGATACTATTATTCGTCTGTTGGGGGTTATAAATATTATAAATCTGGATAGTCCTCTCGTAGCCCTCTAGCTTAATTGTATATGCGTTCACTGAGTGGTATATAGGCGCCTACTTGTTTATGTTAATAGCCTTATTTATATAGAAGCAGACCCTTATATTGCCTACTCCCGCGTATACTAGGTAATAGGATTTTATAGTATATATTATATTTCCTTAGTCCCTCTGCTATGGCTCTTAGATGGCTAATATATTTGGCTAAGAGTCCGTCTACTTTACCTCTTATAGGAAGTGGAGCAGTACGCCGTTCCTACTGTTGTTAGTATTATACTATATAATTGTAAGTATTTTCTGGTGTCCTAATATAAGAGGTCTATGCTAGCCTCTAAGTTAGCTAAGTCGGTGCCCTTTGGCGTCCGTTTACTTCCTTATGATATAGTTTTAGAGCCTTTAGATGCCTCTCTCCGGATCTAGGCTTCTGCTTCTACCTTTATATTAAACTCTATATTTAGTAGAGGCTCCTAGGTTACTGGGATTTAAATTAGGGCATATATACTACTATATAGTGCTATTTGGAGTATTAATTAGAGGGTCCTCTAGCCCATTTCCTTCTTAAAATAATTAAAAGTCCGCGGCCGGCCGACCTTTTGGGGGGCTTCCTTTGCCTATATAAAGCTCTCTTATATAGCTGTCTCCTTTAGCTTCCTTTTTTTGGCTTGTTGTAAGACCTCCTTAGTGGTGATCTTGTACTGTAATTGTGATTGCTATCTGCTTGTAGGTGCCTTATGGGTGCCTATATAGTGTGTTGGCGTATAGGCCCTAATTACTGCAGCCTTCTCCTACTGTGTCCGCTTAATATTATACGCCCTATTCTATGCCTTATGGTCTGCTTTATAGTTAGTACACTTTTTAGGTGGGTCTCTTATATATTCGCTAGTATTATATTACCTAGCGTAGTGTTTATATCTAGCTTCTCTCCTATAACTCTTAGCTATATAGTTGAAGCCTTGGCATTTAAAGCACTGTGTTACTAGAAACGTTATCTCGTGCCTTATAACTAGGTAGTAGTCTCCTCCTAGGAAGAGGCCCTAATTAAATAGCGCATTTACTAACTCTTTTAACTGTATACCTATAATAAGTAACGATTTAACCTTTTGTCCCGTTTGGACTCTTCCTAGCCTTTTCTACGCCAGCCTTTCTACTGTAAGCCCCGCTATAGTATAGTTCTGCTTTATTATATCTTTTATTATCTGCTTGGCCTCTAGGCCTTAGATAGTAAGGCTTATAGGTACCGCGTAGACCTTTACTAGTACTAGCGGAATAGCTGGTATAGCAGAGCGTCTAAGGACCTTTATCTACTCTGTTTCTTATAGCAACCTATCTTTTATATCTTTATCCGTGATATACGCCCTAACGTCACCGCTTTATAACTTCTTTACGGCCTATATCCTGTAGGTGTCTGGAGGTCCTATAGCCTAGAGTTTATATACTAGGGCTTAGCTATTCTGCTTTAAGGTTTCCTTACGGTTGGCGGCGTCGCCTATGCGGATTGTGATCTTATGTACTTCTATGGGTTTGTGGGCAACTTGTCTTATGGTTTAGGGTATTGTAGGTATAGTGGCAGCAACGTGTGCGTACGATAGCGGGCCTATGGACGTTGGTCCGCTCTTTATAGCTATTATTACGGCCTTTCTAAGGGCGCCAATATCTGTCCGGATTGCCTTTATGTCCTAGGCATATTGCTTCTAGGTTCCTTGGGTCTAGATAAGCTCCGCTAACGTAGCGAAGGCTATCCGGAGGGTTGTAATCGCGGTAGTAAGGAAGGAGAGCATAGTAGAGCGCTCCTCGTCTATATTAAGAGATCGCTTCTGTAGTGCCTGTTGGGTTTATTCTGCGGTTTATATGGTTTATAAAACGCGTTCTTAAAAGGCGCGCTGTTTAATTGGGGTGGTTAGGGTGGTTGGGGTTGGGGTTAGGGGTTTATTTGTTTGTTGTGATCTGGTTTTAGGGGCTGTATATTGGAAAACACTATATATACCTCCACTGACGTCGAATTGGGGTGTGTGGTTTTGATAGGAAGGGTTTCTGTAGTCCTCTAGAGCTCGTGGGAGCTCTGTTAGGCTTATTTCGCAGGTTTCTTTAGCGGGCGATTGCATTGTGCTGTGATAGACAACAATAGGATACTATAGATTAAGTTGCTTACGCAGGATTGTTCTTAATACAGCGATGTAATAAACCTCTATAAGGACCTCTATAATTACCTTATAGTTAATATTAATTATACCCTTTACCGTATTCCCTACTACGGCTACTATATATTCGGTTAGTCTAGTTATAATTATATTAATTAGAAATACTTAGTTGGGTAAGGTTTTTGGTATAAAACTATTAAGGTTCTTATATTTGTATTATAGTACCTATAGCGGAGCGTAGTTTAGTATATACTCCTTTAAATATATCTACAGGTTTATATAGCGCTAAATTACACTTAGGAACGCTATAGCAGGCTAAGATAACCTAGTCCCTTAGACTATTCTTATTTTAGTAAGTTTTGGTAAAGCTATATTAGATTTTCTGGAGTTTATTAAAGAGTAGTTAAAGGCACTTTAAATAAGTCTTTATTGGGTTAAAAGCAATAACTCTCTAGAATATAGTCTCCCGCTATTCGGATATATAAAGTTAGCAATTCTTATTAGTCTTAAAGTGGGCTCAAGTAAGCTAAAGCATTACATTAAAGTTATAGTTTTTACCCGTAATATAGTTGTAATTATTAATATAACTTTTACAACGTGCAGAATATATATATTACAATAATATGTACTATACAGTGTTGTAGATGGATGATTGATTCTCTAAGATCTACGCGTCGCGAGAGGTAAGGCTTATCGCGTGTTCTCCTATAACCTCCGTCAACCAATCACGATTTTCCATACCCGGCATAGAAAATCGCCATTGGCTCGCTTACTACTAGCGCCTTAGCCGCCCTTACAATGTATCTAACACTTCTAGCTACACTAGGAATACTTTAGAAAACGTAAAGATCCGGTATCCTATAACTGTGCAATTTAAAAATCTATATACGCACTTCTCCTTCCTTCCTTCCTTGCTGTTATAGTATAGGTTGTAATAGTACCAGATAGTGTTATAGGTGCAGGCAGATTACTATAGGTTGCCGTAGATTACTATAGATTGCGGTTATGTGACATAGAGATCGTATACACCCTCTTTACTATATTTATACGTTAATTAACTAGGTTACTAACATAGTGCGTTTTACCTATTCCACCATCTTTAACTTAATTCGGTTTATGTTAATAAGTCGCTTAAGGGCTAATAATAGGTTGCTTTTAGTTATAGCGTCTATAGGGTTGCTATCTCCGTTAATCCATTTAACTTCTGCTATTTCGCGTCTTTTATATAACTAGCGTAGGCATATAACATCAATTATAAGTCTCTTCTCTTGTGTAGTTCCTAGTTTAATAAGGCATTTATAAATTAACTTAGAATTAGTGTAAAGAATAAGTAGGAGGCTAATATTAAGTTATAATTCGATTGTGGCCTTAATTATAGCGCTAATATTAAAACTATAGGCCATAGTATATAATTCGGAGGCTAGTACGCTTCTAGTGATTCTCTTACACTTAACTAAGGACCAGTGGATAATATTCGCCTTATTTAATAAGTCTGCTAGTACTAGGATATATCCAATCTATAATAAGAGGTCTTTATTATTTACAAATAAGGAATTAGTAAATATAAGTAGTTAAAGTGTCTTTATATCAAGCTTAATAAAGCTTAAGCCTCTTATTAAGTTCTTAATTTGCTACTAAATTCTCTTATTAAGTAGTTTTGCGTCTTTCTTGTTAGGGTTAATTACCTAGGCAGCGTAGGATAAATTAAAAGAAGCTTTAGGCTGGCATATAGACGCAATATAAGCTCCTCTTACTTATTGGGCGATATATTAGTCTTTAGGTATAAGTGCTATGCAAATAGTACCTCTGGAACTAGTTATTATAGTAGCTTCCTTAATATTAACAAGGGTTAAGTTTTGGTATTAGCGCTCTTATATAAGCGTAATCACATAATCCTATTATTAGATAATGCCTCCATTAAACTTAATTAGGTATTCCGGTATAAGTTACTCGCGTTCTTTAGTTAGGAATTTAGCTTTCTTAATCTTCTCCTATTCCGAAGCTACAAAAACTAAGTTAGCTAGTAGGAGGGTGTTATTAGTCTATAAACCAACTATTCCGAAACTTATAGTATTATTAAGGTGAAGTAGGCAGGGGTTATAAGTAAATTGGCTTATGTTTAGTTCTTTAATATAGTAGTTATAGTAAGTTTTAAACCAATAATTGCCTGCCTTAGGAATGCCGTATAAAGGTCTAACAACCTTTAGAATTATGCCTTATAAGACTCTAAGTGCTGTACTAAGTTTAAGAGGTGCTTTAATATAAAAGTCTTAGTTTAGTTTTATAGTTAATTATATATAGGCCTATAAAATATCTCGTAAGTAGAGATATATACCATTGTTTTAAGTTATAGCTGTAATATAAAGAATAAGGCGTTAGCTAACTCGTTAAATTATAGGTAATTAGGTTAGTATAAGGTATTTCTCTAGGTTTTTATAGGCCTATATAACTAGTCTTAACTTCTTAAAGGCTTTATCAGTACTAGGGTTCTTAATCTCGTTAACAAATCTAGAGTTAAATACTCTATTGCCTTATAGTATATCCTTAGGGTTAACTAATTTAAAAACTCCTTTCTTAAGCAATCCCTTAATCTCCTTTTAGCGTAATACTGTAAACTAATTAAGATTTATAAGTTAATTATTATCCTTATCCTGCAGATAAATTAAGATATTCGCGGTATTTGCTTTAATAGGGTACTTGCGTAGTCTACCTCTTCCGTATTTAATGGGTTAAGGTCTAGGCTTAGTTTAAGGTTAAGGTTTAGGCTCGGTTTAAGGTAAAGGTAGTTTAGTATTATTATCTTCTAGTTGCGTATCTTCTATAATTTTAGGGTCTACCATATATGGTTTAACAACTATACTGCGGAAGTTAGTAGGTCTATAGGGAAGTTATATAGTATAGGTCTTATTTTTAATGCTAAGTAGGTTATATGGACCAGACTAGTAGCCGGGTTAGCCTATAGGTCCTTCTCTCCATACTAATACAGGTAAGTTAAGCGGTAGGTTATAAATCGCGGTTGTCTTAGGTCCGTTACGCATATTAAGGGCATCTGCTACTTAGCGCTCAGCTCTAAGCTTCTTAACTTCTTCTATAGCCTTTTTAAGAGCTACTGCTCATTTTATAACCGTAGGATTAGGTATGTTGGATTCCACTATATATAGGTAAGCTCCGAATACTAACAAGGTAGGTATAAGACTATTAGGGCCTGCGGAGTTGTTAATTGCTTTAAAAGCCATTTATAAAGCCATATCTTTATTAATATCTAGTAGTTCCGTAATAATGATATAGTATATATAACGGAGGGGGCTATAGTAACGTTCTACTATTTTAACTAAATTATGGGCTTTAACAGGTACGCCTTTTGTAACTATTCCGAGTATTATAGCGTATTATTTAAATTCTTTACTTATGAAGTTCTTACCTATATTATATATAATAATATTAGGGGGTCCTAGGTATATATTGATCCAGCACATTCATAGTATATCCTATATATACTTAGCGCTAATGCTTTGCAGCCATCTGCCGGCTTAAAATTATATTCCTTTATCAACAATATATAGTAGAGGTGTGCTATTAATATACATAATATCAACCATAATTAAGTAATTAATATTAATATTATTATATAAGGTAAATTTGAATCCACCAGGCAACTTTCTATATTTTTAATAATGGTGGTAGTAACGTATAAGATAGTCCAAAGTCTTGCTATTAATGTCATGCCCTAAGCATTTAAGTATTTATATAAGACGCTTAACTAAAGGGTAGCTAAAGCGACGATATAGTCGTCTTAATTTAATGTTAGTTAAGTAGTAAGGGTTTTAATTAAATAATATAGTTAAGTAGTTGCATAGGGATGTGTTCTAAAGGAGGAATAGATAGCTAAAGCGATGTATAACTGGTACTTCGCTCTAAGGGGTAATTAGTATATTTTTTAGGTTGTTAAAGTACACTTATAGTTAATCTATGTCTGCTAGGTAGAGTAAAAATAGGGTATTAACTTTAACAATATGAAACTTAATTGTGCCGATTAGGGTAGTTACTTTAGTTAATTTAATTAATGAGGTTAATCTAATGCCAAATTATATATTAACTATACCTTATATAGTGGTATTAAGTTATATACCAGTATTAAGTCTTTAGAATGCTAAGAATTTGCCATATCCTACTATAGATTGTTTAGATGCTCCTATATCAATTATTATGCCTATAAAGTAGTCTGTAGTATAGCGGGACGTGGATATAGTTGTATTGTAGGTAAAGGGGTCCTAGTTGGTTATAAGAGGTGTTATATTATCTATAGTTATAACTAAATAGCTAAAGGCTTTATTAGCTAGGGTAGCAGCTATAGAAGTTGCTTTATACTGTTCTACTTAGCTAAAAGAGGTATAGAAGTGGTTAATATCTAGTTAAGAGTTCTTGTCGGTTGCCTTATAATTTATGTTAATAGTTAATACTTAGAAAGCTTCCTTAAGCTCTTCTTCTAAGTTAATATTGTTATCTTTATAGTCTATAATATATTAATTAAGTCGTTTATTAAATCGGTTATTAAATTTACCAAACTTATCTCTATTAGCGGTTCTAAACTTAGCTTTAGACTCTTCTTATTCTTCTTAGGTATAGTTTTATAATTGGCAACCTTCCTTATTATATATAAAGCAACGTAGTTTATAACATGGAGAGAAATAAGGGCGGGTGCGGTTATGGTTGTGGTTTCGGTTATAAGTTCAGTTTCGATATTAGTTATAGTTTTGATACTAATTATAGTTATTCTCCCTTCTAAAGTACTAACGATCTATGTAGTAAGCTTAAGTTTAAGCTTATTCTGGGTTCTATTTTTTATAAGCCATAATTAAGAACTGTAATTTATTGATAAGGGGGCCTAGTTCTTAAGGTAGGTCTAATATAGCAAATTAGTATGCGTGAAATCCCTAATAAGACGTAACAAGTTTGTTAGTTAGAAATGGTGTTATTTATAGTTCTGGGGTAAGGCCATGCTATAATTAGGAGAGTGTATCAATTAATATTTAGAGGCAATCGCTGGCTAATTTGTCTATGTTCTTGTCTATTATTATCCTTAATAAGATTATATTCCATTTACTAAGGTTCTTGCGTTCTAAGCTAGGGCCTTTAAAGAAATTATAAAGGTGCCTATAAGCGTCTTTAAATAAGAGATTACTAAGTCCGCTATTAAAGTACTAGTTTAAGGCTAGACCTATTAATATAATTAGTAAAGCTTTATTATAAGCCTCTTATAGAATATTAGATTGGTTACAGATATTATAGAAGATAGTAAGTTTATAATCAAAGCTGCCATTTATACTATTATATTTAAGTTCCTCTATATACATCTTTGCTACATTAGAAATCTCTTTGCCCTATCTTAGTATAGTTAGCATCTGTAGGAGGGGAGCGGTTTAGGATTGTAGGGTTATATACGGTAAAGGTCCTACTAGTATTTCTTTAGATAGTGGTAGGGTTGTAATCTAGATACTTAATAGTTGTTATAGTTAAAATAGGGTTATATAAACTGTTGGGTCTTATAATACTTTATAGTTAAGACCGCGCTTAAGTGCATTATTAATTTTATTTAACTAAAACCCGTTTCTATCTAGCTTATTATACACCTTATCTAAGTTCTCTTAAGTTTAGGAATATTGGCGTTCTTCCTAGGTTAATTTAAACAAGAGTTGCGTATATATTGTACGTTTCTCCTTTATACGTATATATACTCCTTTATATTATAGGAAGGTATATATGCTTTAAAGGTGCTATATATTTACTTTTAAAAATATATTAATACTAAATATTTTAAAATCGTCTTAGAAGGAGGACTAAAGTCTATTATTTATTAACTTATACTTATTATATTCCTATAACTTAAACAGTATAAAGTCTATAAGGTCTTTACTAGTTACCGTTTATACATTAATCCTATTCCTCTATCGTTCTATTTCTGCCTTTTAGTCTATAGGTATAGCCATCTTAAAAGAAATAAGGAAGATATGTAGAATAGTTTAGGGGATGGTTCAAGTGGTCGTTTAAGGAACAGTTTAAGTAGTGGTTGGGGTAGTCGCGTTCTTGGTATAGTCGCGTTCTTAACATAGTTACGTTAACTACTAGTACAGTGGTCTGTCTCTAGTTAAGGTAGAGCGTTAGATATCTTCTAAATCTAGGGTAGATTTAAGGTATTTCCGGGTAAGATAGAGCGTTAGACGTCTTCCAAATCTAGAGTACTTTAATTCTCTTTAACTAAAATAGGGCCTTTATAAGATAGAGCGTAAACGTCTTCTAAGCAAGTGCGTATCTCCTAATCTATACGCGCTTACTAATCAATATTAGTATGACTTTTATAATGTGCAGAATATATATATCACAATGATATATACTATACAGTGTTGTAAATAGATGATTTTTTCTAAGATCTACGCGTCGCGAGAGGTAAGGCTTGTCGCGTGTTCTCTACTAGCGCCTTAGCCGCCCTTACGATGTGTCTAACACTTCTAGCTACACTAGGAAAAGGCTTCTTTAAATTCTTTTCTAAAATAATAGGGAAGGATATTTAAAAAAAAGTAGAGGCTTTAAAGATTGTAGAGCTATATAAATTCTTAAGTACCTACTACTAAAATACAGACTATATTAGAAAGAAAAAAGAGAAATGCAAAGATAACTGTTAGTATGCTTTAACAACGTGCAGAATATATATATTACAATGATATGTACTATACGGTGTTGCAAATAGATATTAATTCTTTTTAGATCTATGCGTTGTAAAGGATAAAGCTCTTTATGTGTTCTTCCGTGACTTTCATTAACCAATTACAATTTTCTATCCCTAGGATAGAAAATTGCTATTAGCTCGCTTGCTACTAGCGCCTTAGCCTCCCTTATAATATGTCCACTATTATAATATAATATATTCTAGCTATACTAGGAGTACTTTAGAAAATGCGAAGAACTAGTATCCTATAACTATGTAGTTTGAAAATCTATATACGCACTTCTCTTCCCTTCCTTCCTTACTATTACGGCGTAGGTTGTAATAGTGCTAGGTAGTGTTATAGGTATAGGTAGATTGCCGTAGATTGCCGTAGATTGCGGTTATATAACGCGGAAATTGTATATAACTTTAAGCGGTGCTGCTTGTCCTCTTAAGCTTGCATATATCCTCCTTACTATACTTATACCTTAGTTAACTAAGTTACTAACGTAGTACGTTCTACCCATTCTACCATCTTTAACTTAATTCGGTTTGTGTTAATAAGTCGCTTAAGGGCTAATAATAGTTTGCTTTTAGTTATAGCGTCTATAGGGTTGCTATCTCTATTAATCTACTTAACTTTAGCTATTTCGCGTCTTTTATAGGACTAGTATAGGCATATAACATTAATTATAAGTCTCTTCTCCTATATAGTTTCTAGCTTAATAAGGCATTTATAAATTAATTTAGAATTAGTATAAAGAATAAGCGGTAGACTAATATTAAGTTGCAATTTAACTATAGCCTTAATTGTAGCGCTAATATTAAAACTATAGGCCATGGCGTATAATTCGGAGGCTAGTATACTTCTAGTAACTCTCTTATACTTAACTAAGGACTAGTAAACAATATTCGCCTTATTTAATAAGTCTGCTAGTACTAGGATATATCTAATCTATAATAAAAGGTCCTTATTATTTGCGAATAAGGAATTAGTAAATATAAGTAGCTAAAGTATCTTTATGTTAAGTTTAACAAAGCTTAAGCCTTTTATTAAGTTCTTAATTCGCTACTAAATTCTCTTATTAAGTAGTTTTACGTTTTTCTTGTTAGGGTTAATTACCTAGGCAGTGTAGGATAAATTAAAAGAAGCTTTAGGCTGGTATATAGACGCAATATAGGCTCCTCTTGCTCATTAGGTAACGTATTAGTCCTTAGGTATAAGTGCTATATAGATAGTACCTCTAGAACTAGTTATTATAATAGCTTCCTTAATATTAATAAGGGTTAAATTCTAGTATTAGTGCTTCTATATAAGCGTAATTGGCAATTAATTAATATTAAAAAGACAGTTTTTGGAGCTCTTGCTGCACCCGGCCTAAAAAGACCAAAACCAACTAAAAGAACCCTGAAAAACACCTAAAGAATCCCCCTAAGATGCATACATCGCAGGGGAGGCATACGTCGACTGATGGTGGTTCGCACTTACGCGCGACCGCCAGATCTACGCCTAATAACGGCCCTCCATAATAAAGACGGGCGAATACTACACCATAAAGCGGAAATACCTCTATTAAGAAGGCATCTAATAAAATATAAAGCCTACTAGACGCGTCTAGTATCTAGAATTATAGGGGAGTAACTATTAGCTATAACAAACTAATACAGCTAGCAGAATGGCTCCGCCAGTCTAGCGAGCCCTAGGCGCCCCTCTAGTAAACCCTTGATTAAATTCTCCAACGGCTAAGTAAAATTAAAAATAAATAAAAACCCCCTTTACCGGCGAACCGCACCTAGGCCGCCGTAGCTATACTTCCACAGTATAGGGAACCTACTCCCCTTAAGATAATAACCGGGTATATAATTATAATATAACTAAATATAGAAAAAGCAAAGGGGCTTAGGGGATAATTAGAAATAGAAGTCCTTACGGAGATTCGTAAAGAGGTTTACGACGCAGTTATAGTCTAATACCTTAGGAGCGGAGATATTAGAGTCACCCTAAAGGACTAATAGGTAAAGGAACGAGCCGTAAGAGTAGGGGACAGGCTAGGAGAACGTATTGGCATAAAAGTACTCCGTAAAGATTACCTAGTTAAAGTCCTAGTGGTTCCTATAAGCCTTAGGGTAGAAAAGGGACGCTAGGTGGACAATATAGTAACTATATAAGAGATAGTAAAGCAAACGGAACGCCTTATATTAGGTCTCGAGATTACCTAAATCTAATAGCTGTGATAGGAAAATGCAAATTAAGCAAATAACGAGAATAATAAGAGGATATAATGTAACGGAACCTTATAGCAAGAACTACAATAGGCTCGTTAATAGGCTAGGTGTGTAGGAAATGCAAGTATAAAAGTCAACAACGTAATAATAACTGGTGGAGTGGTTGCCTAATAGATTAACTCTAATTATATTCTAAGAATCACTACAAGGAAAGAACTATCTAGAGTAGGGACTATAGTCCTTTAAATATATAACTATACTCTTAGGAAACCCTCCTTATATATAAAGTACGCGTGCTCTATCTGCTCTATTATAGATTATATAGATTATATTACGTAACTTAGTTACTATTCCTTATTATATAGTTCTACCGGCTCTATCCTAGACTATGCCTATATTAACTAACTAGCTTCTTCTAACTCCTCTCTAAGTAGTTATAGTATTGTACTTAAAGCGTCCGTAATACTATCTCCCTTCTTTTTATCTTTGTCCTTAAAGATCCTAAATATCTCTAAGTTGTTTACTAGAGGTATAATATCTATTTAATTAATTTAGTTAATATTATTACTTATTATACCTAAAGCAATTTTTCTTTTA
>Ga0307515_10009679_pt1 | contig 18590 bp, 14 predicted proteins | sample 17_EM_MG_FD_194513 | JGI IMG/M metagenome (GOLD analysis project Ga0307515, IMG submission 194513) | Populus trichocarpa ectomycorrhiza microbial communities from riparian zone in the Pacific Northwest, United States - 17_EM | ecosystem: Host-associated > Plants > Roots > Unclassified | place...
GACGGCGAAGCACAAACAACAAAACATTGGTAACAAATGTCTTGAGATAAATCCACTAGCTGTCCCACTCTGCATTTTCTATACCACAATCTCCAGACCTCTGGCTGAAAAAGGTTGCGTGACGAAGAAATAAATTATGACTTCTGAGTAAATAAGACGCGTCAACAAAAAGTCATGACTCGAGGTTTCATTTTTCTTGCAATTATGCGTAACTTGTGTTTTCACAACCCACACCGCCTCGACCCATGTTGTTTAAGGATTTTTCTTCATCCTTATAGCTATAAGCCTCCAGCCTAAACATAGTCATGACTCGAGTTTTTTTTTTAATATATATATATATATATAAAAGACTTACTTCAAATAAATTTATTTAAATGATATTTAATTGAAACTTGCCCTTAAGACTGTGATAAGTCTTAATTTAAAAAAACAATATTTATATAGAAAGGTCAATTTTTTCTAAAAAACAAAATGAATAATAAAAGGGATATTTAATTAGAAAGTATATTTTTTATTCATTATTTCAAATCAATAGAATTTGTTTTTGTTATTTCTATCTTGATTTACTTAGTTTTCCATTCAATAAACCATATTACCAATAAAAAGTTATGTTTTTTTTAACAAAATAATAAATAAACAAAAAAATATAATATTGGCTAAAAAACAATTCTTTTTATTTACAATTTATATCATTATCTTTTTTTAGGAATACCAATTTGTATTTCCACTTATTTGAAGAATTTCTTGTTTGAAAAGTTACCCATATAACTATTAATATCAACAATTTTCTTTTATGAATTATCAGTTCATGTATTTAATTTAATTCATAAAACATGAACATTATCTTTTAATTTATAATTAAGTTTTTTATAATAGCCAAAAACATATCCACAACATCCAAACATGTTTTTTTTTTTTTACGTTTAAGCAGTAAATAATAAACCAACTTGATATAACGTAGGGGTATTTTTTATTTTAATCAATTGAGATCGACCATAACTAAGACATGAACGAAAAAAAAAAGACATTTAGAAAAAATAACAAAATAAATAAATAAATATGACAGCGTTGATATCACCGTCAGAAGACTAATTATAGAAAAACAAAATTCAACTACTGATAACAGAAATGTCAAAACATCCCCTCTCTCTTTACCATTACGTAAGATAGATTATTATCGTTTCAACCCCCTACTGTCTCTCGATCAAAATCAAAATTTCACAATTGTCTCATCTCGAAAAAAGAAATGGCTTCTACTTCTTCTCCAGGCGAAGAACCACAAGACCAGAATCAAGATCAGCAACAACAACAACAACAAGTAGTAGTAGCAGTGAAAGAGAGAGAGAAAGAGTGCCTTCACAAAACCAAAACGATACACTTCTTAGGCCGTACCACTCCTATCGTTCTCCAAAACGACAATGGACCTTGTCCTCTCCTTGCCATCTGTAATTCTTTTCTCTCTCCTTCCTCCTTGTTAACTCATTTGTTAGGGTTTTTAAATTTCTTTTGCTTGATTTCCTGCCAAGAACTTGAAAACTGAAACTTGAAATGTTCTGTTTTATCAGGTTTCCGTGAAAATAGGAAAGCTCGTTTCGTTTAAGCGTGTTATCTAATATCATTTTAAGGAAATTGACTGGTTTAGGCAAGTGTGATTTCATTCTTGGATATTCTCACAGTAGCCAAACTGAAACTTAATTTGGATCGTAAAATCTGCCTAGGAAATTAAGATTAATTGCTTAACTAGGGGTAATTTCGAGGTGCTGATGATGCAAATTGAAAAACTCAATAATTTGGATCAATTGCTTGTTACGTTTTCATGTTGTTGAAGTTTAATGCAAAAAATAAGCTATTGATTTTGATGTTGTGAAATAGTGCTTTTCACCAATGAAATTGAAAGAACCAGGCATTTAGGTACATTCTCAATGATTGTAGGTTTTTTTTTTTCTTCCCATATTGTTAGTAATTTGGAGAGAAAACAGAATATGAAGGGAGTTTAGCTAATGTTGGAATACTGGTTGATATAACCTATGGAGAAACAGAACCTATGATATGCGATTTTTTATTGCTTGTTTGATAATTTGGGAATTTGATTGCTAGGATTTCATTCTTTTTGGTAAGAAGGTTTCAGTACACTACTGGGGATAGTTGAGTGCAAATTCTAACAGAAATTTTGAGTTCTATCTAATTTACTGTTGGGATTCACTGCATTGGTGTAAATGTTCTTTTCTTTTGTTAAGGTCGTCATTATTCTGGCAACACAAACTGGTAGGATTGATTCTTTAGAGGAATATCATCTTTTCTATTGTTAAGGTAATTGTTGTTCTGGTGCCAAGAAATTTGACAGTTGACTTCACTGAACCCAAAACAATCCTGTTAGACATAGTCCACCAGACACTGGTTAATAAAATTTGTGTTTTTATCCTTAACTACCATAGAGGAGGCTTGGATTTTTGATTTTCTCATTACTTTAGTTTATTGGTCAAAAGAAGGGATTACTTGTTTAAGCATCAAATGCTGTTTTGGATGTATCTTGAATGATTATTTTATTTGCACATTTTCTGCAAATAGATTATTTTATAAAATATCTATAAAGGATCATTCTTGTCAATTTTTTTGGGGGAAATACAACTAGAATTGTGGTTTGATTATGAACATGTGGGCTTGCTATAGGTAACGTCCTTCTGTTAAAGAATGATCTAAATTTGAGCTCAGATAGCGCTGAAGTTTCGCAGGAGAAATTGCTATCCCTTGTTGCAGAAAGGTTGATTGATTCCAACAGTAATGTAAATGTAATAACTATGAGCAGATTATCTTGTTTGTTTGATATATTCATTATTAATCGGTGCATATTATTTTGACTGCTTCTCTCACCATGCAGAATAAAGATGCAGGATATGTCGAAAATCAACAGCAGAATATTGCAGATGCCATCGATTTGCTTCCAAGACTTGCAACTGGAATTGATGTAAATTTAAAGTTTAGGAGGTTGGCCTCTCTCTCTATGTGTGTGTGTACTTGTACTTCTTTCTTTAATTAACATATATGACCATGCAGGATAGATGATTTTGAGTTTACCCGAGAATGTGCCATATTTGATTTACTTGACATTCCTTTATATCATGGTTGGATAGTTGATCCCCAGGTATGCTCTTTCCAAGCATTGCATGTATATTTCAGTTAAATTATAAATTAATCACGCCCCAGTTTTGTTTCTCCTAGGAATAATTGATGCCTAATTGCCTGTATGGTGGTGTTAATAAGAGGGTGTTTTCCTAATTATACTTGACATGCCCTTCCTTCAATTTTCAACTTTGCAAGGGTGATAACTGCATGATGGAAATTTTTGGAATGCTCTGCCCTTTATAATTTAGAGGGCTTGATTCATGTTTATTAATACCAGTGGGTTTAAGCCTAAGTATGGAGAACTGAAGAAGTTTTAAGCTATCTGGTTCTACCTATCTTAACACTCTTATTGTATCTTTTAGGCAAATGTACTGGTTCTTTGAGTTTATCAAACACCCTCTTCCATGCAGGGGATTATTGATTTTTCTCAGATTGTGGCCATGTTGTCCCATATTGCCATCATCTGCTGCATTTTATTTTAAGTAGGTAACTTTGGTGTAGGTTCTGTTGAACATTCCCTTTTTCTCTGATTTTCATTTATTTATGTTTTACATTAACATCTGAGTAAATGTCTAATAAAATGATCTTTTCATGTGAATGTTCCACATGTATGTCTTTCAAGGTGTAGCTTGGATGCCTCTCTAGGTTATGGCCAGCATGCATATTAGGGAAAATGACAAAATGAAAACATTTGCATGTTTATATAGTTGGGCACTGAATAACATCGAGGATGCTAAAATGCAAAGCTTGGTGTTTCTTGTAGATCATCAATGTCAATACATCTTAAACTTGGTTGGCTAAAGGACAGGAAATCATGAGAGTTTAAGCTTTCCTCAATGGAAATGCGTAGGATAGATTCTTGATTGTGGAGATTTGAAAACAGTTTGTGAATGAAGCCTCATTCTTGTAGCCTCTCTTTTCAAAGTTACCAGAGGAAAAACTTTCTGGCACTATCTTCTTGTTACCTATTGAATATCTGATTTTTTTTCCGGAATCAATTGTAAGTCTGTCTAGTCAGGTTCTGCTTGTCTTGAAAGGGAAACAAGAAGTTGTGGATAGGTGATGTAGGACAAGAGAGCAAAATCACCAAGAAAAAAAGAGAGTTGATGTAGAATAAGAATCAGAATAAAAAATAAAAGAGACACTCGATCTTGGAGAAGCAATGCTCGATCTTGAAAGAAAAACTCAATTTATTTTAATCAGCCATTCAACAATTTAATAACTAATTTCTAGGTGCTTTCTATATCATATGAATTACATGCACCAAATCAGATAAAATAGGAAAACCTACCTAATAAGTTTTAATTTAAAAAAGAAACTAAAATTCTAATTTAACAACCAAGTAATAAATACTAATATTCCCAAATAATGAAATCTAGACTAATCATACAATATTAAAACTCTTAAATAAATAAAAACCAACTCCCATTGCTGCCCTTGCCCTTCATTCTCTATCAGTAGGCTACCCGTTGTGAATTTGGATTTCATCAACTACATGTAATGGAGAAGGCTTCACTGATAATAGGTTTTCATGAATAAATAAAAACCAACTCCCATTGCTGCCCTTGCCCTTGGCCTTCGTTCTCCATCAGTAGGCTACCCGTTGTGAATTCAGATTTCATCAACTACATGTAATGGAGAAGGCTTCACTGATAATAGGTTTTCATGGATGGGGGTCGTCTGGGAACCAGCCTCATTTATGGGAATAATATGTTTTAGTCTGGATATTGAAATCTTGCATATTTTGACATATTCACTTACAGAAACACTTTTTTCCTTTTCCTTGTGGAACCTGTCAAATGGTTACTTAAAATAAAAAGAAGCAAATGAAAATACTTGTGTGAAGCAGTAGCACCTGTCGTGTTAGGTATTTTGTTTTGTACCTTTTGCTGCTGGTGTAACTTGTTTGGAAGCCAAAGTAAAATTTATTAACATCATATGAAAGATTAGGTAATGCTGACAAGAATTGGAGGCTTACAGATTTTTAGAAATTAGTTTTAGTTTTTCACTACTGCAATGTGAATCAACTGTTGTTGATTCAATCTGCTGTTACCTTTTCAACTTGTATTGATTCAATGTCCAGTTGCCTTCCAAGAAATATTTTTGCTCGGTATATTGAAGCCAATGGATAGTTGTTTTGCAATAGGCTCTGTTCTTGATCAGATTTATTTGTTGCTTTGTTTTTTTCTCTTGAATACAAATATTCCTATTTCAAATGAAGGCCTTATTATTTGGGCATGGTTTACCACTAGGCTAAAGAGTTTAGTTAAAACATTAATATTTGGGCTTGGTTTACCTCTAGGCTAAAGGGCATGGTTAAAACATGTCAGCAAGGCAATGACACTTGAGATTTTTTCCTTTTGTCTTGTTAGATAGTTTCTAAAAGCTATGCTGTGCATGTTGCTTAATCTCTTGTTTGAAAGAGGTCCTTCAGACAGATTTATTTCATAAACAATGAGCTGCTGAATCAAAGAAGAATGAAAACCATACAAAAAATCATAATTACTGAGGCTCTGTGCATCACGTGGCATAGAAAGCCTCGTTAGTATGCCTGGTGGTCTTAGGGTCTACTCTGTGGAGGTCTCAGATCCTAAATTATGTCATTGAAATCTTGTCTTTTACTAATGATTGTGGAGTTTTAACTTTTGCATTTGCTTCCTGTATCACTCAATGTTAAAGCTTAATTGCCTTGTCACCAGATGAAACCATTTTCTTATGTGTATGGTTGTGGGTTCTTTTAGTTTGGATATATCTCAGTTATTATGTTGTTGCTGAGAAAGGATATGATATTTCACAATGAATTTTACCAATACATCTTGATAGGCATTTTTCTTTCCTTTTGCTCTCTTTTATATTTTATTTTTTGTAAGTTGCCTAATTCTTAAAGTTTTTTGGAACCTTGTAATTGAACAAGCATATTTTGTTAGTTGCATTATGCTTGAGAAATAAGTGCTTAAAAATACCAGGATGTAAAATCAACAATACATGTTCCCTTGTTCCTTAAATTGTCCTTTTTTTTATCAGAAAGCCTCTAGTGTTGAATGTCTTGATCTGGTTTTAAGATTGAGATGATTAATTTTCTTTATTCAATGCACTAGGACTATGATACTGCTAATGCCATTGGGCCAAAGTCCTATAATACTCTTATGGGGGAGCTTGTTGCTCTTGAAACAAGAAACATGGAGGATGAAAGTAAAAATTTGACCGGGGAACATAGTAAAACTAAAACCGAGGAAGATTGCATTGACTTTGTTGCTGCAACAACTGCTACTTTGGGTGTTCCTTCTCCTTGTCTTTCAAAGGCTAGATCTTTTGATGATTCTCCACATTCAGTCTCTGATCATCAAAAAGTAAGAAAAGGGGATTTAGAAGAAGAAGCAGAGCTATTGAGGGTCTTAAAATTGTCAGAGACTGAGTTGCCAATTTCAGTGGATGATTTTGTAGCCGATGTTGATGGAAGGGTTGTGTCTGTTGGCTCACATGAAAGCACACCTATGAAGGGGACCATGGTTGTGGCTTCCTGGGATACATCAGAGGGGCATGTCGGTGTTGATATCAATCTTAGTGCATTGAGCACTGATGATAATAATAATCTGACATCTTCGGAAACTCCCCCAGGGAAACTGACAGGCTCTTCCTTAAAGACTGATCTGACTGATCATTTTGATAAATCAGTTTGTACAGAATCTGGAGAACATTTCTCTAGTAATGATGTGATTGAGAATAGTAGTGCTGACACAGTTGTTGAGATTCAAGGTGCATTGTCCCTTTCTTGTGCAAAAAGTACTGGATCTTTTGATGGAGACCCTACAGATATTTTGCATGATGGTCAGAAGGTTGAGAATCAGTCCACTTCTATTACCGAGGTTCACAACCCAGCAGATATTTCAAGTGGGCATGACATGTTGGATTTACCAGGGTTAGCTTCTCTAGTTCCAGAGTCAGATTCATCTAGTGGTAGAATGCAGAATTTTGATACACCTGATAACTTTAATTCAAGTGTTGATGGAAGTGAGCCCATATACGAGGGAGAAGAATGCATTTTAGATTCAAGAACTTCAAATTGTGAAGATAGAGAGCCTATGTATGAAGGTGAGGTGATTCTTTCTGAACAAGCTGATAAAACTGTGAGGTCTAAGGATGAAATCACTGCACAGCAAGGTGAGTGATGATTCGTGTTATAGCATTGGATTTTACACACTACCATGTGCATATATTAGGTGCTCAGTTAACAAGTAATGTGAATATATTTGACACATTTTCATATTCTTATCAATTCTATTAGGGGAGCTGATAAGGAACTTTTTGAAGAACAATGCTAGTCAGCTGACCTTTAATGGGTATGTTGGCCCACTGCTTGGCTATATAATCTCTCAATTCCTTGTGGATTTGATTATTTATTTTTTTGTGCTGGGTCTGGAGATGTTCATCTGATTTCCTTAATACTTTTTGCAGCCTCTTTTGCTTACAAGATGGGCTTAAAGAGCGTGAGCTGTGTGTTTTTTTCCGTAACAATCACTTTAGCACGATGTTTAAGGTTAGTTACAGGCAGGGATGCACTCTTTTGTGGCTTAGCTTTCAATGTCAAAGCTTCTGATTTTGAATTAGACCTGTTTAGCAAGCAGTTTAAAGAAACACTATTTAGTTCCCTGTTTTTCGTTTTCTGAACCTCGATTGTATGATGTATCTACTCTTGTATGGTTTGCAGTATGATGGTGAACTGTATCTTTTAGCCACAGACCAAGGTTACATTAATCAGCCTGATTTGGTGTGGGAGAAACTCAATGAGGTTAGACTGTGAGCTCAGATATCTTCAAGTTCTAGTCAAAACTAGAATGCAAGTACATATTTTGTTATTTTCAAAAATTGGATTGAGGTTTGTTATTCTACATTTTGTCAAATTAATTTGATTTTCTGGCAGTAGTGCTGTATTGGAGTGTTAATAGAAGGCAATGGTGATAAAGATTTTCCTTTAAACTCCTAACTTTCAAAAGCCCACGAGTAATAATGGCATTTTCTCCGTCTCTTATTTTCAATTTTCATCTGTAACGTTAAAATAGAAAACAAAACTATTATATCTCAGATTTCTGAATTTGCAACAACTTGGTGAAGTTGTAGGCATTGTTTGTGGAGTTTGGTATGCTAATCCTGACTTCCCATGACTTCAGGTAAATGGGGATACATTGTTTATGACAGGAAACTTTAAGGAATTCAAGGCGGAAAGTCATACAAATGACCCATGGGATGAGCACAATGCCATGACCAGTACTGCTGTATGCACTTCTTTCCTTGTCCAAAATCCAAAGTATTCTAAGTCTTCATTTTTGTATATTTTGCTGCCATGGAGCTTATTTTTAATTCACATGTCTCAGGACTATCTTGCTAGCATTGGTAGTGCTGCACAAGCGGGTGTGGATATAAAGTAATCCTTTTACTTTTTTCATTGTCTCACCCATTTAATCTCATTTGGAATGTGCATACACGGTCATTACTACTAGTGATCTCTTTGCATAAATATATGTACTAACTGTGCTATTATGGCAGCTCTGATCTGCAACTGGCAATAGCTCTGCAGCAACAGGAGTATGAGCAACAGCAACAGCCACAGCCGCAACACCATAATGTGCAGCAAGCATCCACCACTGGTGGTTCAAGACTAATCACAGGGCCCCAGGTAAATCATTAATGATTTTTATGCTTTGGAGGTCCTGGATATTTTATTGACTATTGAAATAAGAAATCAATGCTAATAGTTTTTCTGTAGATATTGTTTACTGGCCTCCCTTAGATGTGGTCAGCTATCTGAGGTGATATCTAAAAACAGGAGTAAACGCAATATATAATTGTATATGCATGCTTATGTTCATGTATTAATTCCACAATTGTTCTCCTATGAAGAACTGGAAATTTCTATTAAAAAAACCAGCATTAGGATACTTCATCAATGAGGTTTAAAGAATTATGTATATTAATTTGAAGCCATTCGACCGATCAATAATTACAAGATGTTCACAAATTACACGAGTTTCTAGCACTTGTGCATCTACAGTCTTAAGTTGACATGGCGTTTGTGAATTCCCCCCCGGGCCAATTTGGCAGTTTGATCAATGATTTATCATTCATCATGGATGTCAATAAGAGCCTTCCATTTAGCAGCATCTTAGGATGGCATAAAGTAAAAGGGTGAGATAGTGCCCTATATAGAAATGAATTGTTCAGACTGTAGATCTCTTTTTTTCCTTGTCTTTTATTGGAATACCATTTGCAATCATGCAATCTTTTTTGTTTCAATCTCTATTCTAATGAGGCAGGCCAGACTTTTTTGAGTTAAAACTTGTAGGCATATAGGACTGCTGATTCACAAGATGTTTTTCTAGCAGGTGCCAAGGAGCAGTGGTAAAACCGCATCTTCTTCTTCTTCTTCAAGGCTTGACACAAAACCAAAAGATAAGTGTAACGTCATGTGAATTTTGTTGGAGGTACCGTGGAAGTCTGTTCTGTAAATGGCGTATATTTTGACCCATTGTATCCTTGAGAACAATAAACTGCAGGAGTCAAGATTTCTCTTGTAAAAAGGCAGTATATAGCACCCTAGCAAAAATCCTGCGATTTTATTAATGTTTTCTTTTTCTTCACCCCACACTTGTAAGCAGCTTAAATTTTTTTTTTTTGGAATAGTTGACAGATTGAAAGAGGTCCGTTATATGCAGTGATGGCTTTAGTTATTCAGTTGAAATGTCTATGGAAGTGGCACAGGCAGGTCCATATGGAGGACCATTTACATTCCTATTCTGCAACTTTGCCCTGCCCATGCAATTTCGCCTGGCCGGATAATATCTTGTCAAAAGCTCAATGCACGCTCGAAAAGTTATCGGGATGTTTTCGAACTACAGGTCTGGTGTTGACGTGGCACAACAAATTGGGATTAAATTTTGGATTTTTCTATGAGAGCTATTGCTTCTCCTATCAAGTTTTTAATGTATAGAACGTCAGTCATTTATTGGAATGTCAGCTTCGAGTGTTGATGGAATCATGGAAGGGACCTAACCTTTAGAAATGAGAATCCTTGGTGCCCAGATCGAATGCAATGTGCTTTCGATGGTTCATGTTGTCTCCATGTCCTGGTGAGAATATTTTTTACCCTAAAATCAAATTGACAATGGGGACTACCTGTAGGCTTATAGCCGATGTGCCTGTGTTCTTTTATCGTTATGGGACCCAGAACCAATCAATCTTCAACGCTTAGGTTAGTAGCCATACAGCGACACAGATTCGAATAGTTCTGAATCAGGTTCAGGCGAGTTTATGGCAGGCCTTGGAATTGGCGGCTTCCACGGGGGATTTCTATTGTCAAGCTGGTGCTAATGTTTTGTTTTGTGCATGATATTTAGGTTCAAAATTTTTGGTTTGGGGGCTCTGGTTGCAGTTTGTGTGACAAATAGCTTGGATACCAGCATGGACACAAGTATTTCTTTACATTAGGAGATGAGTTAGAGAGTAAGGAGAACATCTACGAGAACTTCGCAAGAGAGCTCCATGACGGAGCAATGCATCGTCGGAGATAGCTCAAAAGAAAAATTTACAACTTTGATAATGAGTCGTCCCGACTACTAACGCAGCATGTAGCATTCTTGTTGGTCCATAACCTAACCCATCTCAAACAAGATTGCACCATTACAGAAAAAACTAAATGGTGGGGGTAAAACATTGTGGATGTAGAGAGAGATCACTGTGGACTCAAATGATGTTTTCCCACTGTTACGAACCAGGAGACATGATGATGAAGGCTGGAAGGAGAGCAACAAGAAGCAACAACAGCACTGAAAGAATAACGGTTAGTCTGGTGGAATTCTGTTAGCTGGAAGTTAGAAAAGCAATTGAGTTAGTTAAGGAAGTAGTTAGAGTCAGTACTCAGTAGGCTTGAATATAGTTACAGTCAGTAGAAGAATAAAAGCTTGTATATAAACTGGTGTATGAAACGTGTGAGGGAAAAAAAAGAAAATATAGAAGATCAATCTCACTTCTCTGCTCATTCTCCTCTGTTCTCTCTTGTTTCCGTTCCTTCTCAATTTCTGCTCTCTTTTCTTTCTATTCTTTCTAATCTTGTTAAGCTGAGCTTAACAATTGGTATCAGAGCTTGTAACAAGCTGCGAACCTCATTCAACAATGGTGGACGGTAACAAATTCAAGATAGTAAATGAACATTGCACAAGGTTAGACAACCAGCTGCAAACTTATCATCTATAATGGCAGGAATCCATGGCCGAAAACAAGGAGCAAAGGGCCAAGATTGAGCAGTTGGTCATACAAATGGAACTATTATCCTCACAGTTCCAACAATTTGTAGCTGCCCAAACAGCAAGGACATAGGCGGCGGGAGGCCACTCCAGAGGTATCCTAGCAACACCAGGGATGGACAGGAACGTGGAAGTGAATGCATCTACTGAAAAAATAACACCAGGACTTAAAACTCAGAGTCGAGGTGAGCAGATGACAGGGCAAGAGTTTCATAAGTCAAGATTCCACATACCATTGCCAAGGATGGAGCTATCAACCTTCAGAGGCGAGGATCCTCGAGGATGGCTGCGAAAATGCAAGAAATACTTCAGGATACACTCGATACCTGTACATCAGTGGGTAGAGATGGTCTCATATTACTTGGAAGGCAAGGCAGATGTGTGGTTTGAAGGGTTTGTGCGAGGGAATGAATCATTGATTGATTGGGAAGAGTTTTCCCAATCTATCTGCAGAAGATTTGGCAATAAAAAGGATGTTGTGGAAGAATTTAACAAGCTTTTGTAAGACAGAGGTGTAAAAGAATATGTTGAGAGGTTTGAGGAGCTTAAGTCATTGATGAATTCTTTAAACCCTTCATTGCCTGAATCCTATTATGTTTCAAGTTTTATCAATGGACTCAGGGAAGATATAAATCCAATGCTTAAGATCCTCAGGCCAACAACACTAATGCAAGCATTTGAACAAACCAAGTGGCAGGAGGAATCAAATAATGCCATGGATAAAAGGAGTCTATTCAGTCCAAGAACTGCTCTCTTAGGTAGCATGGATCGACAAGCAGATTCTTGAGGACAAGAATCCCTTGAAGAGGGGAGTATTGTTACGAACCAGGAGACATGATGATGAAGGCTGGAAGGAGAGCAACAAGAAGCAACAACAGCACTGAAAGAATAATGGTTAGTCTGGTGGAATTCTGTTAGCTGGAAGTTAGAAAAGCAGTTGAGTTAGTTAAGGAAGTAGTTAGAGTCAGTACTCAGTAGGCTTGAATATAGTTACAGTCAGTAGAAGAATAAAAGCTTATATATAAACTGGTGTATGAAACAGTGAGGGAAAAAAAAAGAAAATACAGAAGATCAATCTCACTTCTCTGCTCATTCTCCTCTACTCTCTCTTGTTTCTGTTCCTTTTCAATTTCTGTTCTCTTTTCTTTCTATTCTTTCTAATCTTGTTAAGCTGAGCTTAACACCCACCCTTTGTTTTTTTTTATCTGCGTTGACATGAAAAAGAGATAAAAAGAAAGAAGAAAGGTTTTAAGATGATTCCCTCTAGGCATGGTTGATAGAAGATGAAAAAAAAAAAAGTGCAGTTGTCTGCATAGGTTCAAGGCTTAATTGTGAGTTTGGGCTGTAGCTAAATTCAGTTTGGAGCAAGGAGATTATTGTCAAGAAAAAATGTTTGTTCATGTTTGAAGCGATTTGGTTTGGTGTCGCATTTTAGATACAATAAGCGAGGAAGAAAAGGTGTGCCGCTATCCCCTCCTCGTATTTGTATGAGCAGTGCTTTTGGGTATAAAGAGATGTTTTCTGTGTGAAATATTTACCTATTGGTAGGTTATTACTTAGTGAAGGATCTTTATTAACTATAAACTAAAATGGGTCGTATGACAGGTTAAATTAGTTTAAGTTATATTTTTTTTATTTTTTTTATTTCATCATTTAATATTGATTTGATTGAGAATTAAACTTTATAATTTTTTATTGTTTAGTTTTCATTAGATTATCCTAGTCTCATGACCTGAGAATAGTACTTAACAGATTAACCCGAGTTAACTAGAATTATTTTTTATGTCTTTTATTTAATTGATTTTTTTCAATTTTATCATTCAATATTGGATCGGTTAGGAATTGAGTTTCATAATCTGTTTTAATTTGTTTTTTATGAGAATATATTGATCTCAAGATCAAGATCACGGGTTTTGATATTTTAATCATGGTTAAATCTCAGGTAGTTTTTTTTATTTTCTTTCTAAGAAGTTATATCGGTCTCATGACTCGGGCAACATATCTTTCAACATTGGACTTACTTTTTATTGGGTTGTCCTCATCTCATGACCCAAGTCGCGAGTTTGACGGATTAACTCAATTGACTTATTTTTTCTTTGTTTTTTAAATTAACTTTTTTTTCTAATTTCATCAATTAATATTGTATTTGATTAAGAATTAGACTTCATGATTTGTTTCAGTTTATTTTTCATTAGATTATCGTGATCTCCTGACTTGGTAATAATGCTTAACGGTTAACTCGGGTTGACTTGACTTATTTTTCATGTTATTTTTTTAATTAAATTTTTTATAAATTTTATCATTTAACATTATATCCGACAAGGGTGATTGAGAATCGAGCTTTATAATTTTTTTTGACTTTCTCTCTATGGGGTTATCTCAGTCTCAAGACCAAAGTCGCAGATTTGACAAGTTAACCCGGGTTAAATTAGGTCATTTTTTTATTTTTTCTATAAAATTATTTTGATCTGATGACCCGGATCATGAGTTTGGTGGATTGAGTCTGGTTGTTTTTTATGTTTTTTTTAATTGATTTTTTTTTTAATCTCATTCTTCAATATTGAGATGGTTGAGGATTGAAATTCGTAATTTGTTTCAATTTTTTTTTCATGGGGTTATCTCGATCTTGTGACCTGGGTTGCAAGATTGGCTTATTAACTCGGGTCATTTTTTATTAATCAATGTTTTTTTCAATTTCACAATTCAATATTAGATTGATTGAGAATTAGACTTTATAATTTATTTTCATTTGCTTTTTATAGGATTATCATAATCTCATAACCCGAGTCATAAAGTTAACACGTTAATCTGAGTTGTCCAAGGTCAATCCAATATGTTGTTATTTTAATATTAAGAAAAAATATCATTTTGAAATTTTGTTTAGTCAAATATTGTTTTCACGGGTTGTATTGGTTGTTTTTGAATCAATAAAGTCAATCGGGTTACATCAAGTAAACCCTCACACAATTTAATTTTTTTTCACAGGAAAAAAAAAGATTTAAATATTTATTTTTATATTAAATAAAAAATTAACTTGATCTACAATGCAGGGGTCCCAAAAAGAAAAATGATAAAAAGTTCCTAAAGATATCGGATTGTGACACTTCAACCAAAAAAAAATAATTTTAATATAAAAAAGTTATAAATCATAATAGAGAAATTATTATTAATTTTGTTTTTGAGGTTTTTAAGTTAATTGATTAGTTTTGATAGATTCTATTAGTAGTGTTTTTATATAAAAAATTGTTGAAAATTAATTTTTTAAAAAAATAAAAAATATCCTAGCCATCATTAGATGCAGACCTCAAATCTCAAAAGTTAGTTTCGTTCAAACATTGCTCACCGAAAATGACATTCATCTTTTCCAAAAAGTCCAGTGCAACTTTAAACAGTGACCGTCTATACTATATTCGAGAAAAAGTGCCCCATTTATCAGAAAAAGGATTGACTGTCCAAAGTATCGGTGATCCATGCCTTAACTTGATTTAATTAAATTCTCAACCTTGTAATTTAGTGGTAATTTAAAAATTGAGCCCCCTAAAAATTACCTTGTATTTAAAAGATGATATATCATTATAAAATTAACACAAGCAAACAAGAATCTAAATCTTCTGGTAACGCAAGATCATTTAATTGCTATTTAATCAAATTCTCTTCTGATTAACCTATATTGAATATATTACTTATCATATGCCTAATTAAACCGGATAAATAAATTGGGCAACTAGCACTTAAATTTTTTAAAAAAACAAGTAAATTCACACAACATTTATTAAATAATTTTAAACCATAATAATTAATTATTATCATGGTTTTAAATCGTAACAATTAATCATGTCACATCCGAAAATTGCTTTATCAATTTAATTGATATTGCGAATTTAAACCGAGATACCTTTCACCAAGACTTAAGCTACTTTGGCTTCTGGTTTTTGTTTATCTATGGTTACGAGATTGGCCTTCTCTATCCAGCTCGGGAGAGGAGAGGGAGAGGGAGAGAGAGGAACAACACACGATGCTCTTTCTCTTCAACAGAGCAGGTAGAGAAAGTCATTGGTTTGATAGAAAAATGTCTAAAAACCATGAGTTTGGCCTTTCATGTGCATTGGATGCATACGTATGTGTCCCAAGTCCCAAGTGCTGTGTCACTGGGAGACATGCATCAGTTCTCAAACTTGTTACTTTCTTACTGTGCTTGTCTTCGATGGGTTTCTCTTCTAGTTCATGGTTTTTGCTTGAGTGGTTGGTGGTGGTGGTGGTGGTGGTGGTTAGGCATTCATTGTTGCCTTTTCACCGTTTTGCTTAGGCTCTTTCAACTGGTAGACAAACCATTAAAGAATACCAGAGCAAAGAGAAGGAAAGAAGGGAAAAGAGAAGACAAATAAAGGCAAGGTTCGAAGGAAAGAATGACAGAGTAGGCTTTAAACTTATTTATTTTCTAATTCAATTAAACATATCGTACTTTTCAAGTATGACATATTTAATTATTATTTTTAAATATGATAATTACTTTATTATACTTGGAAATAACTATATTTAATAAATGTTACGATAAAATAAAATTTTTTTATTTTATTAAAAAATTTTAATATATTTTTATTTTATTAAAAAAATTTAATTGTATTATTCCATTAATAATTTTAAATACTATACTAATATTTTTAAAAAATATCCAATTAAACCCCACTTTCCATTTATTGTCGAGCTTATACGTACTTATCAAGACCCCCTGAACAAAATACACTTAATTAGAATAATAAAAAGAAAAAAAAAACAATAAAAAAAATTGTCAGGCCAGGCCACTGGAAGCAGCTTTATCTGATCTCTCACCTCCTGCCCTTTCGTATACAGTAATTATCTGATCGCACCTGCTTCGTGCTTTTAAAAATTTCTGCAACATATCGGAATTGGTACAGAAAGTTTTGTGTCTCAGATCCCAATAATTTCATGCGGAGGAAATTGCGTTGGGTTTGGTATAATAATTTGGTGATATATATTCGGGTACAAGCTTATTATATATTCTTAACAAGTACATGTATTTCTCCTCAAAAATTAAAAAATATACCTTTTTAAAAATAAAAGTTCTTCGTGTATCCCACATCAATATATGATGAAGATGGTGAGTTATCCAATTATAATCAGCATGCCTATCCAAACAACTAATGGAATGCAATTGATCTCTCGTATCTAAGTTAGACGAGATGTGTTGTTTAAAATTAAATTGTCGCATCACACGATCCAGGCAATGTAACTCAGCAGGCTCAAAAAATATAATAGGGACAACTGATGTCCATAAATCCATGGCTGATTTACCAATAATAAGAGTAACTATCATATCATCTGCTGAATAAGGATTCCACATGACCTATTGAAACATCAACAATACAATTATTTCTCATCATTTACCAATATCAATCCATGAAAAATTATCTCCCAACATTTATAAATATTAAAAAATTTCAACCCTTGTGTTATTGGATTGGAAGGTTGGGATCATCCAAGCTCAGGTTATTAGATTTTATTTATCTTTATTATTTGACTTCAATTTATGTTATTTTGTTAGATTTTTATTAGTCAATGGGTTTTAAGCTCAAAATTAATTATGATTAGGGTTTTATTATTTATATATAGTTTTCTTGACATTACGAAGAGTTTTGATAAATTGAAAAGTTGCAGACTTTTCCAACCTCTATTCTTATTTTCTCTGGCTTCTTCTTATTTACTTTTTCTTTTCCTTCTTATTAGGCTTTAAATCCTTTTTTTTCTATATCAACTTTGGTATCAAAGCCTCTTTTTTTTAATTGTCCTTACAATTAAATAATGTATAGGCTTGTTCAAATTCTCGGTTGATAAATACTAGATCTTATGAAAAGCTTTCATCAACAGTGGAAAAAAAGATTAATTCAATTTAAAAAACAAAGAAAAAAAGAGGATAAGAAATAAGAAAACATCAACCTAAAAAAGGAAAAAAAAATCAAGTAAACCCGGATGAACCTCCTAAATATGGTTCATTCTCTAAAACTCGAAACTCGTGAAATCCTATACTTGGATTCAATCAAAAAGCTTAATTTCTAACCAATTTAATTCTGAATGATGAAATCATGGAAAAATATTAATAAAAAAAACTTGCAAAAGAAGAAAAGATAGCAACAAAAATGAGGATAAAATTTGATGGAAAAAAACAAATGAGGATGAAATTGTAAAAAAAAAAAACAATTTAAAAAATAACCTCAAATATATCAAATATCAATCAAGAGAATAGGGACCAAATTTGAAAGATTAAAAAATCATAGGGGGTGAAATTAAAAAATATTTATAATATGATAGATTAAAAAATGGTATGGTGAAATTGAAAAATATTTGTAATTTTATAAATAATTTAAAAATAAAAAATAGTAATCAAAAGGTTAAAGATCAATTATGAAGGAAAAATAAATCATAGGAGCTGGTCTGAATTTTTGAAGTGATTAGTGCAGAATTCAAGGTGGAGAGAAAGAGAAACATGGTTGTCGACGCCAAACCCGTGGAGCATATAGGGCACACACCACCCATCACGTCAGGGACACCGAAGCTTTTCATACATAGCCATAAAAGACGATGTTTGGTGGCCAGATAGCATTGCACATGCTGCTCAACGGCACGAGAATTGTCCACACGTCATAAGGTTTTTTTTTTATATATATATATATATATATATATATATATATATATATCAATTACAATAATGTCCATAAGTAACCTTCAAATTTACAATAAAACCAAAGTAAAATGACAAAAAAACCATTGCAAGAAAGTTATGTTGTTTCTTATTTTTAAAAGCATAAAAGTAATTATATAGTCTTAAAAATAAAAAAAAGGATCAAATTGCCTATAAATAGTAGGCATTATATTATTTTATTATAGAGTTAAATTAGTTATTTTATTGTATAATAAAAAACAAAATGATTAATCTAACTACATATAATTTATAAAATATAATTGCATCACGGTAAAAAGATAATTTTATCTTTAATATTTAGTTCAAAATTTGTTTGAATCAAGAATAATTTTGTATCATGATAAAAAAAAAAAACCTTGTTTTTAATATTTAGTTCAAAATTTGTTTAATTCAAGAATAATTTTACTTTTTGTAAAATATCCGTTGGAGGACGACAATTTCCCCTTCAACTT
>Ga0307515_10009680_pt1 | contig 18590 bp, 10 predicted proteins | sample 17_EM_MG_FD_194513 | JGI IMG/M metagenome (GOLD analysis project Ga0307515, IMG submission 194513) | Populus trichocarpa ectomycorrhiza microbial communities from riparian zone in the Pacific Northwest, United States - 17_EM | ecosystem: Host-associated > Plants > Roots > Unclassified | place...
ACCAAGAAACTGAAAGTGGTCTATCACCTCAACGACCTCGACAAGGTCAGCTTTGTCGTCGGCAATATCCAGAACCACCTCGATGGCGTCGGCGGGCCCGACAATGTCACCATCGCGCTGGTGGTTCACGGCCAGGCGCTCCGGGCGTTCCACGCCTCCGCGGCCAATCCCGATCTGACCCGGCATATCGGCCAGTTCTCCAAAGCCGGCCTTGAACTTGCCGTTTGCGGCAACACCATGAAGTCCCAGAAAGTCGGCCTCGCCGATCTGCTGCCGGGTTTTGTCGTCGCCGACCAGGGCGGCGTGGTGCGGATCGCCGAATTGCAATCGCAGGGCTATCTCTATCTGCGGCCTTGATTGCGTAGCGTCCGCTTTCCCGTCACAAAATTGTGCTGGATTCCGGCAACTCCCTGGGCACCCGTCCCGGGGATCGAACTGACATAAGCGGCGTTATCCGCGGGCTACACCTATTCCGACCGGCAGCCATTCCAACCACGTGTTGACATTCCCGCCTCGCACCCGAAAGCTGCCGGGGAACCCGAAAACCGACGACCGGACAGAACAGGCATCATGAATCCCGTCAAAGCACTCGAAAACCATGGTCAGGCCGTCTGGCTGGATTTCCTCGCCCGCGGCTTCGTCGCCAAGGGCGACCTCAAGCAGCTGATCGACACCGACGGCGTCAAAGGCGTGACCTCGAACCCCGCGATTTTCGAGAAGGCCATCGGCAGTTCCGACGAGTATGACGGCGCGATCGGCCAGGCGCTGAAAACGGGCGACCGCCCGGTTGCCGACCTATTCGAACATGTCGCCATCGAAGACATCCAGAACGCCGCCGACGTGCTGCGGCCGGTCTATGACCAGCTGAAGGGCGAGGACGGTTTCGTCAGCCTGGAAGTCTCGCCCTATCTGGCGATGGACACCAAAGGCACCATCGTCGAGGCGGAGCGGCTGTGGAAAAACGTCAAGCGCAAGAATCTGATGGTGAAGGTGCCGGCGACGCCGGAAGGCCTGCCCGCAATCGAACATCTGATCGGCGAAGGCATCAGCATCAACATCACGCTGCTGTTCTCGCAGAAGGTCTATCGCCAGGTGGCTGAAGCCTATCTCGACGGCCTGGAGAAATACGTCGGAGGCGGCGGCAATCCCTCGCACATCGCCAGCGTTGCCAGCTTCTTCGTCAGCCGGATCGACAGCGCCGTCGACAAGCAGCTCGACGACAAGATCGCCAAGGCCAATGACCCCAGCGAAAAGGAACGCCTGAGCGCGCTCAAGGGCAAAGTCGCGATCGCGAACGCCAAGATGGCGTACCAGGATTACAAGCGCCTGTTTTCCGGGGCACGGTGGGACAAGCTTAGGGCGAAAGGGGCAAAACCGCAGCGGCTGTTGTGGGCCTCCACCGGCACCAAGAACAAAGACTATAGCGACGTGCTCTATGTCGAGGAACTGATCGGCCCCGACACCGTCAACACGGTGCCGCCGGCAACGCTGGATGCGTTCCGCGACCATGGCACCCCGCGCAACAGCCTCGAGGAAAATATCGAGGACGCAAGCCGCGTGCTGGAAGAGCTGGAAAAATCAGGCATCTCGCTCGATGCGATCACGACCGACCTCGTCAAGGACGGCGTCAAGCAGTTCGCCGACGCGGCCGACAAGCTCTACGGCGCGGTGGCGCACAAGCGCGCGGCTTCGCTCGGTGGCGGCATCGACCGCCAGCAACTGACGCTCGGCGACGGCATCAAGAAAGCCGTCGAGAAGAGCACCGAGGATTGGCGCGCGTCAGCAAAGATCCGCCGGCTCTGGCACAAGGACAAATCGGTCTGGAGCAATGACGACGAGAATAAATGGCTGGGCTGGTTGAGCAGCGCTGCCGCCGCCGATGTCGCCGACTACGAGGATTTTGCCAGGCGCGTGAAGGGACAGAACTTCTCGGACGCCGTGGTGCTCGGCATGGGCGGATCAAGCCTGGGTCCGGAAGTGCTGGCGGAAACGTTCCCGAAGAAGTCCGGCTTCCCGAAACTGCATGTGCTCGACTCCACCGATCCGGCGCAGGTGCGCGCGATGGAGAAGAAGGTCGATCTGGCAAAGACGCTGTTCATCGTCTCCAGCAAATCCGGCGGCACCACCGAACCGAACGCGATGAAGGATTATTTCTTCGATCGTGTTTCCAAGACCATCGGCGCCGCCAAGGCCGGCCATCGCTTCATCGCGGTGACCGATCCCGGCTCGTCGCTGGAGAAGGTTGCGACCAAGCAGGGTTTTGCGCGCATCTTCCATGGCGATCCCACGATCGGCGGGCGTTACTCGGTGCTGTCGCCGTTCGGACTGGTGCCGGCGGCCGCCGCCGGCATCGATGTAAAGAGCCTGATCAAGCACACGCTGGCGATGGTGCGCTCCTGCGGCGCCGATGTGCCGCCGCATGAAAACCCCGGTGTGCAGCTTGGGCTGGCGCTCGGCCTCGCCGGACTCGAAGGCCGCGACAAGGTGACGATTTCGTCGTCGAAGAAGATCGCCGATTTCGGCGCCTGGGCCGAGCAATTGATTGCGGAGTCGACCGGCAAGGACGGCAAGGGCCTCATTCCAATCGACGGCGAACCGCTGGCCGATCCCGCCGTCTATGGCGACGACCGCTTCTTCATCGACATCCGCACCGATGGCGAAGACGACGCGGCGCATGACGACAAGCTCGCCGCCCTTGAGGCCGCCGGGCATCCCGTCGTGCGCATCGTGATGAAGTCGATCGACCATATCGGCCAGGAATTCTTCCGCTTCGAGATGGCCACGGCCGTCGCCGGTGCCGTCCTCGGCATCAACCCGTTCAACCAGCCGGACGTTGAAGCTGCGAAGATCAAGACCCGCGAACTGACCGCTTCGTTCGAGAAGACCGGTGCATTGCCGGCAGAGCAGCCGGTGGTCGCCACCGCCGAGGCCGACATCTATACCGATGAAGCCAACGCCGCCGCGCTGCGCAAGGCCGGTGCCAATGGCACGCTCGGCTCATGGATCAAGGCGCATCTGACGCGTCCCGGCAGCGGCGATTATTTTGCGCTACTGGCCTATATCGCGCGCGACGGCAGCTCGATCGACATGCTGCAAAAGATGCGGCTGGCGGTGCGTGACGCCAGACATGTCGCGACCTGCGCCGAATTCGGACCGCGCTTCCTGCATTCGACCGGCCAGGCCTACAAGGGCGGTCCCGACAGCGGCGTGTTCCTGCAGATCACCGCCGACGACGCCAAGGATCTCGCCGTACCCGGCCAGAAAGCCAGCTTCGGCGTGGTGAAGGCCGCGCAGGCGCGCGGCGATTTCGACGTGCTGACCGAACGCGGCCGGCGCGCATTGCGGGTTCACCTCAAGGGCGATCTCAAGCCGGCGCTTGCCGCGCTGGATGCGGCGATATCAGAAGCGCTCAATTAGACGACGCGCCTAATGTAAGGGAAGTACTGGAATGCAGCTTGGCATGATCGGCCTCGGCCGAATGGGCGGCAATATCGTCCGGCGGCTGATGAACAATGGCCACACCGCCGTGGTCTACGACAAGGATCCCAAGGCGGTCGCAGCACTCGCCGCCGAGGGCGCTGTCGGCGCCGATACGCTGGAAGCCTTCGTCGCTAAACTGGAAAAGCCGCGCACAGCCTGGGTGATGCTGCCGGCCGGCAAGATCACCGAGGCCACCATCGACGCGCTCGCGAAGCTGATGGAGGCCGGCGACGTCATCATCGATGGCGGCAATACGTTCTGGCAGGACGACGTCCGCCGTGGCGCGGCATTGAAAGCGCGCGGCCTGCATTACCTCGATGTCGGCACCAGCGGCGGCGTCTGGGGCATCGAGCGCGGCTATTGCATGATGATCGGCGGCGAAAAATCCGTGGTCGACCGGCTCGATCCGATCTTCAAGACGCTGGCGCCGGGGATCGGCGACATTCCGCGCACCGGTGGCCGCGATGGGCGCGACCCCCGTATCGAGCAAGGCTATATCCATGCCGGCCCCAGCGGCGCCGGGCATTTCGTCAAGATGATCCATAACGGCATCGAGTACGGCCTGATGCAGGCCTATGCCGAGGGTTTTGATATCCTCAAGAACGCCAACATCGAGGCGTTGCCGCCCGAGCACCGTTTTGATCTCGATATCGCCGATATCGCCGAAGTGTGGCGACGCGGCAGCGTGATCCCTTCATGGCTGCTGGATCTCACCTCCTCCGCGCTCGCGGAGAACCACACGCTCGATAATTATTCGGGTCATGTCGAGGATTCCGGCGAAGGCCGCTGGACCGTCAACGCCGCGATCGACGAAGCGGTGCCGGCCGAGGTGCTGACGGCGGCGCTCTTTGCCCGCTTCCGTTCGCGCAAGGATCATACGTTCGCGGAGAAGATCCTGTCCGCGATGCGCGCGGGCTTCGGCGGCCACAAGGAACCGCCGAAGAAGCCGGGCGCGAAGGCGTAACGCCATGGCGGTCGGAAAACTGGCACAGAAGAAACCCGATCCCTGTTCTTTCGTCATTTTCGGCGTCACCGGCGATCTCGCGCACCGGCTGGTGATCCCTGCCCTCTATAATCTGGCGGCGGCCGATCTGTTGCCGGAAAAGTTCTGCGTCGTCGGCATCGCCCGCAAGGGCATGACCAGCGACGGCTTGCGCGACAGCCTGATGAAGGGCCTGCATCAATACGCCACCCGCCAGGTGGACGATGCGATCGCGATGCGCCTTTTGGCCTGCGTCACCTGCATCGAGGCCGACCCGAAGGATCCCGCCTCGTTCGACGCCATGAGCGAGCAACTCGACAAGGTAGAAGCCGCGCAGAATACCGGCGGTAATCGCCTGTTCTATTTGGCGACGCCGCCCAGCGCGTTCCTGCCGATCAGCCGCGAGCTCGGCCGCACCGGCATGCTGGTTGAAAACGGCGCATGGCGGCGCCTCGTGGTGGAGAAGCCGTTCGGTACCGATCTCGAATCCGCGATGTCTCTGAACAGCGAGTTGTTGAAACTCGTCGAAGAGCATCAGATCTACCGGATCGATCATTATCTCGGCAAGGAAACCGTTCAGAACATCCTGGTGCTACGCTTTGCCAACGGCATGTTCGAGCCGATCTGGAATCGCAACCACATCGATCACATCCAGATCACCGTCGACGAGAAGCTCGGCGTCGGTCATCGCGGCAGTTTCTACGACGCCACCGGCGCACTGCGCGACATGGTTCCGAACCATCTGTTTCAACTGCTGTCGCTGGTCGCGATGGAGCCGCCGTCGAAATTCGACGCGCATTCGGTGCGCTCGGAAAAGGCCGACGTGCTGGCCGCGATCCAGACCCAGAGCGAGCAGGAGGCGCTGCAAAATTCGGTACGCGGACAATACCGGGCCGGCAGAGTCGACGACACCGAGATCGAGGATTATCGCAGGACCGCCGACGTCAAACCTGCCAGCACCACCGAAACCTATGCCGCGCTGAAACTGACCATCGACAATTGGCGCTGGGCCGGGGTGCCCTTTTATCTCCGTACCGGCAAGGCGCTCGGCGTCAAGCGCACCGAGATCGCGATCAAGTTCAAGCAGGCGCCGTTCGCGATGTTCCGCGATACCCCTGTGGACCGGCTGTCGCAGAACTACCTCATCATCTCGACCGAGCCGACCGAAGGTATTGCACTGCAGTTCAACACCAAGGTGCCGGGCCCGACCATCAATATCGACGGCGTCGAGATGAAGTTTCGCTACAAGGATTACTTCAAGGCCGAACCTTCCACCGGTTATGAGACGCTGATCTACGACTGCATGATCGGCGACAACATCCTGTATCAGCGCGCCGACAGCGTCGAGGCCGGCTGGCGGGCGGTGCAGCCATTCCTCGACGCCTGGAAGAACGCAGGCGGCAAGGGGCTGAAGGTCTATGAACCCGGCAGCGAAGGCCCCGAAGAGGCCAACGATCTGCTGGAACGGGACGGCCGAAGCTGGCGAAAGCTCAGTTAGCGATGACCGCGCAAGACAATCGCCATGTGATATCCGTGGCCAATCCGGCCGCGATGGCCGAAGCCGCCGCGAAACGCCTCATCGCGCGGATATCGGAAAATCCCGGCCGCATCGCGATCGGCTTGACTGGCGGATCGAGCCCGAGGCAGCTTTATCAATTGCTCGCCACCGAAGCCTGGCGAAAAAAAATCCCGTGGGAGCGCGTGCACTGGTTCATCGGCGACGAACGCTTTGTGCCGTCAGATGATCCGCTCAACAACATGGGCGTCGCTCGCGCGATTTTTCTCGACCAATGCGCGCCGGCGGCCAACATTCATCCGATCCCGACCAGCACCGCCGACCTTGTCGATCCCGATCGCGGCGCCGCGCTTTACGAAGGTGAACTGAAATCCTTCTATGGCGCGGATGAACTGGACCCTGCCCGGCCGCTGTTCGATCTGGTGCTGATGGGCGTCGGGCCCGACGGCCATACCGCGTCGCTATTTCCTGGTTACCCCGCCCTCGACGAGACCACCCGCTGGGTCGTCGGCGTCCCCAAGGCCAATGTCGAGCCTTTCGTGCCCCGGGTCACGCTCACGCTGCCCACGCTCGCCTCCTGCCGCGAAATGCTGTTCGAGGTCGCGGGCGCCGACAAGCGCGCGATCTTGACGCTGATGTTCGCAGGCGAGAACCTGCCGGGGAACCGCGCGCGATCCACCGGCGAGACCGTCTGGCTGGTGGATCAAGCGGCGCTGCCGGAGAATTTTCGTGGCTGATGCGACGAGCCCTTGCGCTCTGGTGGTGATGGGCGTCTCCGGCTCGGGCAAGAGCACCATTGCCGAGCGACTGGCCGCACGGCTGGGCTGGCGTTACGAGGATGCCGACCAATTTCATCCGCCCGCCAATGTCGCCAAAATGAGCGCGGGCCAGCCGCTGACGGATGAAGACCGCTGGCCCTGGCTGCAGGCGATCGCCGACGAGATCGATCGTCTCTCGACGACCGGACAACGCGCCGTCGTCGCCTGCTCGGCATTGAAGCACGCCTATCGCGATATCCTCGTGCATGGCCGGGATGACATCCGCGTCGTCTTCCTGAACGGAACGCAGGACCTGATCGCGGATCGGCTAGCTGCCCGCAAGGGGCATTTCATGCCGCCGGGGCTGCTCGTCAGCCAGTTCAAGACCCTGGAGCCGCCGCAGCCGGGCGAACGACCCATCACGGTATCGATCGACGCGCCGGTCGAGACCATCGTGGATGACATTATCAGCCAATTGAAAGTGCCCTCATGAGCCGCATTGCGCTTGTCGTTTCCGATGTCGATGGCACGCTGGTGACCAAGGACAAGACCCTCACCGACGACGCCAAGAGCGCCGTGCGAGCACTGCGCGCGGCCGGCATCGGCTTCACCATCGTCTCCAGCCGCCCGACAGTCGGCATGGGCTTTCTGATCGAACCGCTGGCGCTCACGCTGCCGATCGGTGCCTTCAACGGAAGTTCGATCGTCGACGCGCAGCTCAAGCCGATCGAACAGTATCTGATCGCGCCTGAAGTGGCGCAACGCGGTATCGACGTACTCACTGAATTCGGCGTCGACATCTGGCTGTTCAGCAATGAGCTCTGGTACACGCGCAATCCTGATGGCGAATACGTTCCGCACGAGAAACGGGCGATCAAGGCCGACCCGACCATCATCAGGGATTTCGCGCCGCATCTGTCCGAAGCCTGCAAGATCGTCGGCGCCAGCTCCGACGCGGCATTGCTGGCGCGTTGCGAAGCGGCGATGCAGCAGGCGGTGGGCGCGGAGGCGACCGCGGTCCGCTCACAGACCTATTATCTCGACGTTACACCGGCCGGCCATGACAAGGGCACCTTCGTCGAGAACATCGCCAGGCGGCTCGGCATTTCGACCGACGCCGTCGCCACCATCGGCGACATGCAGAACGATCTGCCGATGTTTGCCAAAAGCGGCCTCTCGTTCGCCATGGGCAACGCGACCGACGACATCAAGCAGCGCGCGACCCATGTCACGGATACCAACGAGCGCGACGGCTTTGCCCGCGCCATGGAGATGGTGCTGAAGCTTAGCTAGAAGCCGCCTTCACTTCGAGCGTTGCATCGCCGGCTTCTCGGTCGCTTGCTTGGCGACGCTGAGGTTATGCGCGGTATTGATCAGCGCGATATGTGTCAGCGCCTGCGGGAAATTGCCGGTCTGCCGGCCGGCGCCGGTGTCGAACTCCTCGGCGAGCAGGCCGAGATCGTTGGCAACGGCGACCACGCGGTCGAATAACGTCCGCGCCTTGTCGAACTCGCCGGTCAGCACATAAGCATCCGCAAGCCAGAGGCTGCAGGCCAGAAACGCGCCCTCGGCCGGCTGTTGTTCGACTTCGCGCGGATCGTGCCGCAGCACGAAGCCATCCCGCATCAAATGCTTTTCGATCGCCTGCAGCGTTCCCTGCACGCGAGGATCTGATGGCTCGAGGAAACCGACCGATGGCAGCAACAGGATGCTGGCATCCAGCATTTTCGAACCATAGGACTCGACGAACGCGTTCAGCTCGCGATCAAAACCCTTGTTGCAGACGTCACGGTGGATCGTCTCGCGCAATGTCCGCCACTTCTCGAGCGGCGCCTTGAAGCCGAACTTTTCGGCGCTCTTGATGCCACGGTCGAACGCGACCCAGGTCATCACCTTGGAAGAGACATAGTGCTTGCCGTCGCCGCGGCGCTCCCAGATGCCGTGATCGGGCTGGTCCCATTGTTCGGCGAGATGCTCCAGCACCGTGCATTCCAGCGCCCAGCTTCCTTCCCCGAGTTCGAGCTTGGCCATGCGCCACTGATGGAAGGCGTCGATCAGCTCGCCATAGACGTCGAGCTGCAGCTGCGCATGTGCGGCGTTGCCGACCCGGACCGGCTGCGCGCCTTCGTAGCCGGGCAGCCATCCGGCCTCCCATTCCAAGAGCCGCCGCTGTCCCATGATGCCGTACATGATCTGCATGTTGTCGGGCGAGCCTGCCACCGCACGCAGCAGCCAATTATGCCAGGCAAGGGCTTCCTCGGTATAGCCCGAGTTCATCAGCGCCAGCAGCGTAAACGTGGCATCGCGCAGCCAGCAAAAACGATAGTCCCAATTGCGGGTGCCGCCGAGCTTTTCCGGCAGCGAGGTGGTGGGCGCGGCGACAATGCCGCCGGTCGGCGCATAGGTCAGCGCCTTCAGCGTGATCAGCGAACGCATGACGAGATCGCGCTGCTCACCTTCATAGGTGCAGCGGGCACTCCATTCGTTCCAGAATGTTTCGGTTTCCTGCAGCGCCAACAAGGGATCGATCGGCGCGGGCACCGGCAGATGCGAGGACCCGTAGGTGAGCACGAACGGCACGGTCTCGCCTTCGCCGACTTCGAAATCGGACACCGTGGTGAGGTCCTCGCCGCGGGTCTCGACCGGCGTTCGAAGCACGGTCATGCCAGGCCCGCAAATCGCAAGCAGGCCGTCACCGTCGGCGTTCTTCTTGACCCAGGGCACATCCGCGCCAAAACCGAACCGGATCACCAATTGCATCTGCAATTTCACCCGGCCGCTGACCCCGCGCACCAGGCGGACCACGTCGGACGCATTGCCGCGCGGCGGCATGAAATCGATCAGGTCAACCACGCCACCTTTGGTTTCAAACCGCGTCTCCAGGATCAGTGTGTTGTCGCGGTAGCGGCGCGAAGTCTTCGATATCTCGTCGGTAGGAGCGATCAACCAGCGGCCATGTTTGGGCGTGCCAAGCAGCGCAGCAAAGCAGGCGTCGGAATCGAAGGCCGGCCAGCACAGCCAGTCGATCGAACCGTCACGACCGACCAGCGCCGCTGTCTCGCAATCGCCGATCAGTCCGTAGTCTTCTATTCTACACGACAAGGCTGTGACCACTCAAAGCTATGAGCGCTCGCGCGTCGCTTCCTTCAGCGCGGCAATGTCGATCGTGGACGCAATCTGTTCGAGTGGCACCGGAAGCCGGCGCCGCCAATTCGGATGTTCGTCGACCGTGCCGGGAATATTAGGCTGGTCGACGAGACCCAAAAAATCTTCCAGGCCGATTGCGAGCAGCCGTGACGGGGTTCGCGCCAGAAAGTTTGCCACGGAATAGAGATCGTTCTTGTCGATGCCGTGATGGCGCAACAAATTGTCGAGCATCGCCAGCGCGTGCCAGCGTGCTTCGTCACTCTCGCCGGGATCGATGCCGAGCGCGCGCTTGGTCTTGAGGTCGCCGAACGAGCGCCAGCCGGCATAGGTCGACAGATCATGGGTGTTGAAGGTGACGAGCGCATTGGCCAGATAATGATCGGGCCCGCGAAACAATCCCTGATCGTCGCGCTCGAACATCATCACCAGATAAGACCAGATGCCCCAGCCCGCGATCTGGTCGCGAAACCCTTCCGGTACGGTGCCGAGGTCTTCGCCGATCACGACGCAGCGGTTCGCAACGCTCTCCTGCGCGGTCGCGGCCAATAGCGCCTCGAACGGCATCGGCACATAGACGCCATCGGCGGCACTGAAACCCTGCGGCACCAGATAAAGCCGTTTCAGGCCCAGCACGTGGTCGAGCCGGATCGCACCGGCATGCCGCATCGAAGCGCGCAGCATTTCGCGATAGGGTGCGAAGGATTTTTGCTCCAGCCCGGTGGCGTTGAAGCCGGCGAGGCCCCAGCTTTGGCCGGCGGTATTGAGCGGATCCGGCGGCGCGCCGACGCCGAGATGGCGCGAGATCGCGACCTGCTCGTTCCAGGCATCGAAACCGTCGGCCTGCACACCGACCGCGACGTCGAGATAAAGCCCGACCTTCATGCCAAGCTTGTCTGCGCAATCTTTCGCGGCAGCCAATTGCCGGTCGGCGGTCCATTGCACGAATTCGACGAACGCGATTTCGGCTGCGTCCGCGCCATTGCGCAGTTCGGCGCATTTGGCGTCGTCCGGTTGCTTCCACTCGTCCGGCCATTCCCACCACGGTTTTTTGAATTTGTGCCGGAGTGTCTCGAAACAGGCGAAGTGCGACAATAACGGCGCGCGCTCGCTGCAGAATTTTTCAAATTCCTGGCGGCGACCTTGTGTCGCACCGGCCTGAAAGGCGGCGAATGCCGATCGCAACGCGCGCCATTTCAATCCGGCGGCGGCAACGTAGTCGATCGCGTCGCCTTCCCTCACCCGCGCCAGCGCAGTTTTGGTCTCGGCATCGATGCGATATTCCGGGATGTTCTCAGGATCGACATAGAGCGCGTTGAGAAACAGCCGGCTGTTCGGCGAATATGGGCTGCAATCGCCGGGGCGGTCGTCGAACAGGGCATGCAACGGATTGAGGCCGACACCATCAGCCCCGAGTTGATGGGCGAGCTCGATCAGGCCCTCAAGATCGGTAAAATCGCCGATCCCCCAGTTGCGCCCCGACCGGACGCTGTAGAGCTGGACCGCGAGCAACCAGCAGCGGTCGAAATCCCCGCCGAAGGCCCGTGGTGGCGCCGACAGCAGCGGCACGTCTTCGGTGGCGGATGCGGCATCTTTCAGCTGCAGCCGATGGACGCCCAGCGGCAGATCCAGCGGCCAGGCGATGACGCTGTCGGAAGCCGTACCCTCCGCGATAACCCCGTGATCCCCCACGATTTTCCATCGGACAGGAAGCTTCGCCGCGGCCGGGAGTTCGGTGCGCGCGGGCAGCCCGGAGCGGACCACGACCGGACCGCCAATGAGCGGCCCCGGCGTCTGCGGCGGCAGGGCATCGAGGATAATTTTGAGGGCTGCCGCGTCCGTCACACGGCGGTGACCCTGACCGTCCACGAATTCGGTCTGGATTCCCTGGCGTTTAGCTTGAGCGAAAAGGTCCATTCGGCACGCGGTTTGCACGCAAACGTCTCAGAGGCGTCGCGAAATTGTCCAAATACAGGAAGGGGATAGACGGTGTCTAACGCTCAGCCCCTGCAACGGTTCCAAGGGAACCAATGTCGGCCGAGCGGCTTTTTACATATGTCCGGAACGTCTCCTCTCTCGCAAGGGAAATGGGGGCGTCGTTTCCATGGCAATGGCATCACCGTGAACAAAAAAGTCCAGACCGGCGAAAGCACCAAGGCCGGAGTCTCCTTTCGATTCGACGCTGCCTATCCGCTAAATAACGGCGGCAGCTTTGCGATCGATGCAAGCGAGGTGCCAGCCGTCGAGGCCGGCAGCGATGAGCTTTGGTACAAGGATGCCATCATCTATCAGCTCCACGTCAAGGCCTTCGCCGACAGCAACAATGACGGCATCGGCGATTTCGCGGGGCTGACCGAGAAGTTGGGCTATCTGCAGGACCTCGGCGTCACCACGCTGTGGCTGCTGCCGTTCTACCCCTCGCCCGGCCGCGATGACGGCTACGACATCGCCGACTATGGCGATATCAATCCCGATTTCGGCACGATGAAGGATTTCAGGCGCTTCATCCAGGAAGCCAAGAAGCGCGGCCTGCGCGTCATCACCGAGCTCGTGATCAACCACACCTCCGACCAGCACGACTGGTTCAAGCGTGCGCGCCGCAGCGATCGGGATTCGAGCGCGCGCAACTGGTATGTCTGGAGCGACACCGACCAGAAATACCAGGAAACGCGGATCATCTTCACCGATACCGAGAAGTCGAACTGGACCTGGGATCCGGAAGCCGGCCAGTTCTACTGGCACCGCTTCTTCTCGCACCAGCCGGACCTCAATTTCGACAATCCGCGCGTGGTCTCAGCGCTGGTCAAGGTGATGAAGCGCTGGCTCGATACCGGCGTCGATGGTTTCCGTCTCGATGCCATCCCCTATCTGTGCGAGCGCGACGGTACCAACAACGAGAACCTGCCCGAGACCCACGGCATCATCAAACGGCTGCGCGCCGAACTCGACGCCTACGCCAAGGGCAAGGTGTTGCTGGCCGAGGCCAATCAATGGCCGGAGGATGTGCAGGAATATTTCGGCCGCAGCGATGAATGCCACATGGCCTATCACTTCCCGCTGATGCCGCGCATCTACATGGCGATCGCGCAGGAAGACCGTTTCCCGATCACCGACATCCTGCGGCAGACGCCGGACATCCCGGCCGATTGCCAATGGGCGCTGTTCCTGCGCAATCACGACGAACTGACACTGGAGATGGTCACCGACGTCGAGCGCGATTATCTGTGGTCGACCTACGCCAACGATCCCCGCGCGCGCATCAATGTCGGCATCCGGCGGCGGCTGGCGCCGCTGATGGACAATGACCGGCGCAAGATCGAGCTGATGAACTCGCTGCTGCTGTCGTTCCCGGGCACGCCGATCATCTATTACGGCGACGAAATCGGCATGGGCGACAACATCTATCTCGGCGATCGCAACGGCGTGCGCACGCCGATGCAATGGACGCCGGACCGCAATGGCGGCTTCTCTCGCGCCGATCCGGCGCGGCTCTATGCGCCCACCATCATGGATCCCGTTTACGGCTATGAATCCGTCAATGTCGAGGCGCAGTCGCGCAGCCTGTCGTCGCTGCTGTCAGCCACCAAGCGGCTGATCGCGGTCCGCAAATCGACTCTGGCCTTCGGCCGCGGCACCATGACGTTCATCCGCCCGGAAAACCGCTCGGTGCTGTGTTACGTGCGCCAATATGAGGACGAGGCCATTCTCTGCGTCGCCAATCTGTCGCGATCCGCGCAGGCGACCGAACTCGATCTTTCCGCGTGGAAGGACCGCATTCCGCTCGAGATGCTGGGCCGCACGCGTTTTCCGCCGATCGGCGAACTGCCCTACATGATCACGCTGGCGCCTTTCGGTTTCTACTGGTTCGAGCTGCAGGAGCGCGACAAGTCGGAGCCGGTGGTGCCAAGGGCCGTCCCCGAATTCGAGACGCTGGTGGTGCCGCTGGGCGCGACCTGGGTGTCGCTGGCGCGCACCCGCGGCGTGTTCGAACGCGACGTGCTGCCGGGACACCTGGCGCGGACGCGCTGGTATCCGGAGCGATCAGCCAAAGCGATCCAGCCGACAGTGATTTCGGCGATCCCGTTCTGCGACATCGGCGACAACCGGCCGTGGCTCGCCTTCTTCCAGTCGACGCAGCGCGGCGTCACCACGCGCTATGTGCTGCCGCTGCAGATCGAGTGGGTTCGCTTCGACCGCGAGCGTTATAATCCGCGCGCCCTGGCTGCCGTCCGTCAAGGCGCCCGCGAAGGTACGCTGCTTGACGTCGCCAACGATCAGATTTTCATCGCGCTGTTGCTGCGAAACCTGAAGGAATCGCTCCTCGTCGATGAAAGCGAGCAGGGCTTGAAGCTGGAATTCCGGCCGACCAGCCGCTTTTCGGACAAAGTGATCAAGCAACCCGAGCATATCCGCACCATCGAAAACGATCGGGCCGACAGCACCGCGCTGGTGGATAACGACTACGTCGTCAAGATCTACCGGACGCTGCAGGCCGGCATCAGTCCCGAGATCGAGATGGGCCGCTTCCTGACCGAGGTCGCGGGCTTTGCCAACACGCCGGCGCTGCTCGGCAGCGTCGAACTGATCGAAGGCAACGAGCGAAACGCGATCGGGGTTCTGCATGCTTTCGTCGCCAATCAGGGCGATGCCTGGACCGTGACCGCGGCCTATCTCGACCGCTTCGTCGACGAACAGCGCGTGCTGGCGGCAGGCGAGCGCACCAGGGAAAGTGAGGATCAGGTCTCCTATCTGCGATATATGTCGCAGGCCGGCCGGCGCGTGGCCGAGATGCATGTGGCACTCGCGAGCAACAATGAGCTTCCCGACTTCGTTCCGGAGCCGATCAAGCCTGAGGATGTCCAGCGCTGGTTTGGCGACACCCTGGCCCGCTCCGAGCGCATCTTCGACACGCTGAGACAAAAGCGCGATACGCTGAAGGAGGTTGATCGTGCGCTGGTCGATCAGCTGCTGGCGCAGCAAACCGGCCTGCCCAACCGGCTGAAGGCACTGCTGCCGCAAAAAATCGATGGGCTCAATATCCGCCATCACGGCGACTTCCATCTCGGCCAATTGCTTGTCGTCAAGGACGACATCTTCATCGTCGATTTCGACGGTGAGCCGCGGCGCCCCATCGCCGAGCGCCGGCGCAAGGCACCCGCGGCGCGCGACGTCGCCAGCATGGTCCGTTCGATCGATTATTCGACGACCGCCGCCCTTGAGCGAGCTCTGAAAGTGACCCACGATGAAGACGGCAAGCTCGCTTCTGCTCTCGCCGAATGGCGCGACCGGGCCATCGCCGCATTCCTGGCCGCCTATCGCGAAGCCATGGTTAACCAGCGCCTGTGGCCGGACGATCCGAAGGCTTCCGAGGCAATGCTGACCTTCTTCCTGCTCGAGAAGGCATGCTACGAAATCGAATATGAACTATCCTACCGGCCGGATTGGCTGCGTTTGGCCATGACCGGAATGCTCCGTATTTTGTCGCAACAGTCCCTTGAGGCCTCATGACCAAGCTACCCGCAGAGGCCTACGCGATCATCCAGGGCAATCATACCGACCCCTTCCACTATCTCGGGCTGCATACCGAGGGCGGCCAGAAGATCGTGCGCGCCTTCCTGCCGGAGGCCTCCAACGTGGAAGCAATCGGTGAACATGGTGAACGGGCGCCGCTGGAGCGGATCCATGATGCCGGGCTGTTCGCCGGCGCGCTGCCGAACGGATCGACGCGCTATCAGTTGCGCGCCCGGTTTGGCGACAAGCTGGTCGAACTCGACGACCCCTACCGGTTTCCGCCGGTCCTGAGCGACTTCGACCTCTATCTGCTCGGCGAAGGCACCCATCAGCGCATCTACGACAAGCTCGGCGCGCATCCGATGACGCTGGAAGGCGTCGAGGGCGTCGCCTTCGTCGTGCTGGCGCCCAATGCCCGCGGCGTCAGCGTGGTCGGCGATTTCAATTACTGGAATCCGCGACGACATCCGATGCGGGTGCGCGGCGTCGGCTATTGGGAGTTGTTCATTCCCCATGCCAGCGTCGGCGACCACTACAAGTTCGACATCATCGAACCCAACGGGCAGCATTTGCCGTTGAAGGCGGATCCGGTCGCGTTTGCCGCCGAAGTGCGTCCCAAGACCGCCTCGATCGTTTTCGACCAGGCCAACCTGCCGCGTCCGCGCCCGGCTCCGGTCGGCATGAATGCGCTAAACGCACCGATGTCGATCTACGAGGTTCATCTCGGCTCATGGCGGCGCAAGGGCAGCAATGAATGGCTGACCTATCGCGAACTGGCCGAGCAGCTTCCGGCCTATGTCCGCGACCTCGGCTTTACCCATGTCGAATTTCTCCCCGTCAGCGAACATCCGTTCGACGGCTCATGGGGCTATCAGCCGACCGGTATGTACGCTCCCACCAGCCGGTTCGGCACGCCGGAGGATTTTGCAGCACTGGTCGATGCCTTCCATCGCGAGGGCATCGCCGTATTGCTGGACTGGGTGCCCGGGCACTTCCCCGATGATCCGCACGGCCTTGGCCATTTCGATGGCACGGCATTGTATGAACACGCCAATCCGTTGCAGGGGCGCCACCTCGACTGGGGCACGCTGATCTACAATTACGGCCGCACTGAAGTCGTGAACTTCCTGGTCTCGAACGCGCTGTTCTGGCTGGAGCGCTACGCCATCGACGGGCTGCGCGTCGATGCGGTGGCCTCGATGCTCTATCTCGACTACTCCAGGCCCGCGGGCGAATGGATTCCGAACCAGCATGGCGGGCGGGAAAATCTCGAAGCCATTGGCTTCCTGCGCCGCTTCAACACCGAAGTGTTCGGTCGCTTTCCGGACGCCACCACGGCGGCGGAGGAATCCACCGCATGGCCGCAAGTCTCCCGTCCGGTCGAGTATGGCGGGCTCGGCTTCGGTTACAAGTGGAACATGGGCTGGATGCACGACACGCTGAAATACATCGGCAAGGATCCGATTCATCGCAAATTCCATCACGGCGATATCCTGTTCGGCTTGCAATATGCGTTCTCGGAAAATTTCATCCTGCCGCTGTCGCATGACGAAGTCGTGCACGGTAAACGCTCGATCCTGGGGCGGATGCCCGGCGACGACTGGCAGCGCTTTGCGAATTTGCGCGCCTATTACAGCTTCATGTTCGGCCATCCCGGCAAGAAGCTGATGTTCATGGGCTGCGAGTTCGGCCAGGAGCGCGAGTGGGATCACGACCATTCGCTGGACTGGCACCTGCTGCAGCAGCCGAGACATATCGGCATCCAGAACCTGGTCCGCGATCTCAACCACCTCTATCGCACGGTGCCGGCGCTACATGAACTCGACTGCACCCAGCCGGGATTCGAATGGGTCATCACCCACGATTCCGGCGGCAACGTCTTTGCCTGGGTGCGCAAGGGCAATGATGCGCGGGCCCGCTGCCTCGTGGTCGTGAATTTTTCGCCCAACGTCTATTACGATTACCGGGTACGCGTGCCGTTTGCCGGCAAGTGGAAAGAGGTGTTCAATTCGGACTCCGCGCATTATGGCGGCAGCAATGTCGGCAATATCGGCGCGGTCCGGACGCTGGAGGGCAACATCCCCGAGCTCAACCTCACCATTCCGCCGCTGGCCGCGATCTTTCTCGTACCGGAAAGCTGACGCATGCGACTGACCGCGGGAAGCCCGTCACGCCTCGGTGCAAGCTGGGACGGAAGGGGCACCAACTTTGCGCTGTTCTCGGCCAATGCGGAGAAAGTGGAGCTCTGCCTGTTCGACGGCCAGGGCCGCCGCGAACTCGAACGCATCGAATTGCCGGAGCGTACCGAGGACGTCTGGCACGGCTATCTCAACGACGTCTCGCCCGGGCAACTCTATGGCTATCGCGTCCATGGACCCTACCACCCCGAACAGGGGCACCGCTTCAACGCCAACAAGCTACTGCTCGATCCCTATGCCCGGCGGCTCGCCGGCCGACTGGTCTGGAGCGATGCGCATTTCGGCTATCGCGCCGGCAGCTCGCGCGAAGACCTCTCGTTCGACCGGCGTGACAACGCCCGCGGCATGCCGAAGGCCGTCGTCGTCGATGAGACCTTCAATTGGGGCCGCCGCGAGATGCGGCCCAACATTCCCTGGGAAGACACGATCATTTACGAAGCCCACGTCAGGGGCTTGACCCAGAAGCGCGACGACGTGCCGCCGGGTTTGCGCGGCACCTATGGCGGGCTCTCCTCGCCTGCGATGATCGATCACCTCAAGCGTCTCGGCGTCACCACCATCGAATTGCTGCCGGTCCACGGGCTGATCGACGATCGCGTGCTGGTCGAAAAAAAGCTGGTCAATTACTGGGGCTACAACACGCTCGCGTTCTTCGCGCCGGACGCGCGCTACGCGCAGGACAATGCGCTCGATGCGTTTCGTACCACCGTAGCCCGGCTGCACGATGCCGGCATCGAGGTGATGCTCGACGTCGTTTATAATCATACCGCCGAGGGCAATCATCTCGGCCCGACGCTGTCCTTTCGCGGCATCGACAACGCCTCCTATTACTGGCTGAAGCCGGAAAACCCGCGTTTCTATGACGACTTCACCGGCTGCGGCAGCTCGGTCAATCTGAACCATCCGCGCGTGCTGCAGATGGTGATGGATTCGCTGCGCTACTGGGTCGAGGTCTGCCACGTCGATGGCTTCCGCTTCGATCTTGCGACCACGCTGGCGCG
>Ga0307515_10009681_pt1 | contig 18588 bp, 15 predicted proteins | sample 17_EM_MG_FD_194513 | JGI IMG/M metagenome (GOLD analysis project Ga0307515, IMG submission 194513) | Populus trichocarpa ectomycorrhiza microbial communities from riparian zone in the Pacific Northwest, United States - 17_EM | ecosystem: Host-associated > Plants > Roots > Unclassified | place...
TAAGATGCCATTGAGAAAACGTATAATATATGAGAGTATATTAATAGGTTTTCCATTTCATTTGTATTTTCTAATGTGTCATGCAATTTCATTGAACCAATGATTAAAATATCATAAAACTCCTCCTTAATTTTTTTACATTGCATTGATCCTTGAATTTTTATTTTGTATAATTAAACTTTTTTAAAACTAAATTATTATCCAATTGCATTATTTTTTGAGATGTAGAGTTTAATTAAAAAAAACAAGACTAAAATGGATAAAGCGAGTAAAATAGATGATGACTTTTAAAATTGTTTGAAAAGTTTATTTTAGTCGCTATTAAGTAATCAGTTCCTTTAATTTTAAAAAATTTAATTTTCATATCAGACTTTTATTTCCAATTTTTTTTTGGTGGGAAGAGAGAGGAGCTCATCGGATTTCACCATAGAAAGAAACTTGTCGTTGTAATGGTTCCTGCCATAAAAACAATTTATTTTTGTGCCAAATGATTCTATGTAATTAGCGAAGTCAAATTAGATTTTTTTTATCTTGAAATTTCTTTAAAAAACAAATCTGAACTTGAAAAGATTTTTTATTTCATATTGATTAAGGCAATTTTTTTGCATTTTTGAAGGTTATGGATTATGTTTATGCTATTGAATTTTGCTTTTCAACTCATGATAATTTTTTTGTTTAAAAACCTAAGCTTCTAATAAAAAAAGATATGCTTTCATCATAACATGAAAAAAAAACCATTAATAAGGAATGAGAGTTTTGATTAAAAAAATAATTATTTATTTATTTATTGATTTAAACGAGTAGAACTTTTATGAATATTTATTTCAATTATCTTAATTTTTTATTCAAAAAATATATTGTTAATAAAAAATATATGTTTTATAAAAAAAGAGAAACACATGAATAAGAAATAAGAGTTTTTACCAATTTTTTTTTATCCAGAATTTAAATCATTAGATTTTTAGCTGATATTTATTTTAATTGAGAAAATTAGAAAGGGCCTCACAACACTGCATAGAAAACTGACTAGTGATATACTATATAATCTAATGATACAATGTTTAATTAAACTCTCATGTTCTTCATCATCTACTTTAATAGTCTCTTAACATTCCTTAAATTTTGAATTTCTTCTTAATGGAATTATAGTATTAAAAAAGGGTTTTTTATATTTGAATAAATTAAATAGGATGGTTTTTGTCCTCTTAAGCTAAAATAATCTTAATAAGTATGTGGTTAGATTAAATAAAAAAAATAATTTATTTTCTTGTTGGATTTTTAATTTTGTAACAATTTTTGCAGCATTAATCATAATTGAACTAAAATCTTTTTTTTTTTAACCAAAAAAGAAAGAAAGAAGAAGACCATACCTAAGAATCTGTCAGTTGCTCTGCCCACAGCAGGCCCAGCTCGACCCTTTAATTTCACTAGACCATCAGAAGAATGGGCTGGAGGCTGGAGTTGGACTAAGCTAGCCCAGGTCATCAGATAAGAACACTACTAGATTTTAAACCTATACTTTGGACCAGACCAGACTAGATCATCTTGTTCCTGGAAGTGGAACATGAAGCATCCCGTTTATTTTAACGTTAAACTTCCTTAATTGTTCCTTACAAAGGCATTCACTGCTTTCTTACTGCACTTCACCATGGAAACTACATCAGTTCTCCTTCACTCTAAAACAATTCCATTCAGTTTCACTATTTCCATCAACAACAGAAAAAGAAAACTCTCTTTCCGGCATCACAACAAACACCTTCAATCCCATTTATCAAATACCAGTGTACTCTCTGGTCAAAACCTTAAACCCATAAAAAACCCATTAAACCCTCCTTTTTCATTGTATCTATCAACTTCATCTCTGAAAATAACGGGAACCCACTTGTTATCTCCTCCCAAATGCTCATATTCCGGCGCTGTAAGCACAGAGGGGCTTCAGACCCACCAATTTTTAAAACCCTTAAAAAACCTCTCTCTTGAGAAACTGAAAGCTACCCTTTTGCAATTAACCCCTGTTGATATCATCAAGTGGTCTGCTATCTTATCGGCTGCAATTGCTGCCACAAAATGGACTGTGAATTTGGTAATTAACCCGTTTTTCTGGATGTATTTTAGCTGGACATGGTTGTTTTGGCCATGGTTTGTGGCTATATCACTTGCTGTTTATGGGTTATACTGCTTCTATAAGCATTCAATCGGTGAAGCTAGCATTTTTGAGCAACTTGCAATTGTTACATCAGTGTTCACTTGGTTAACTCTAGTCCCTCCTGCCCATTTCAGTGGATATCTACAAGGATGGCCTTTTGTGTTCTTTTTGGTGTATCATTATTTCTTCTTCTTCAATGTAAGTGTGAGGAAACGTTTGTATGGGGATTATTATGCACGTCCGCACGACCCCAAGTGGGATTTAAACCCACCCAGATGGTGTCGCCTTTTGTTCTGTGTTGGGGTCATGGCTGGGCACTGGCTTGCAGCTTTTGAAGGGCCAGAGCTGCACCTTATTCCTGGTGGGTGGATCAATGTGGGGATTTGGATTTTGATATTGGCAACTTTGCTAATGCAATATAATTCTACATTTTACCTTGCTAAGTATTCAGAGAAGGTGGTGGTGCCTTCTGCTGTTGTGCAGTTTGGGCCATATAGGTGGGTCCGGCACCCTATCTATTCGTCCACATTGCTTCTCTTTGTGACTTATTTCATTGCGCTTCGTGCACCTTTGAGCCTGTTGTTTGTGGTAGCGGTATGTTTGATGTATTATGCACAGAAGGCAAAAATGGAGGAGGGTTTAATGATTGAGACTTTCGGGGAGAAGTATCTAGAGTACATGAGTAAAGTTCAGTACAAGTTCATTCCTTTGGTTTATTAGGATGGCCTCCAGGTATGGATTGTTGATTTTTCAATGTGACCAATTTCTCGGATATAAGTAGTTGGATTTTTGAATGAGAAGGAAAAAAATTAGATTACACAATGTGCAATTTTATTATCGTTATTTATGTCTTTCAGCTTTTCTTCATGTAAGTTTTCAGAGTGCTTTGCCATGACTTTTTTTTTATTCATTACTATGCATCATGTAATTTGCATGAAAGAGTTATGGTTTTCCAGAGATAAGCTTGCTGGGCATACCATTTGGTCTGGGCATTTTTCTTCTTTTCTTTTCTTTTCTTTTTTCTAGCATTTGAATGATCAATGGTCATTTTTATTCTACAAAAAAACAAAAGTGATCATCTTTTAATATTTCCATGTTTCCTGCTTATATAATTGCCAACTTTGCCATAGCACAGTGCTTATTTGAAAATTTTGTTGCTCTAGCAGTTGGCTGTGTTGGCACTGCCCATGCCATTTTGCTGTTCTATCCGTCATTTAGTATTTGATAGATAGTTGTTAATAGCTCCGACTAGGGAATCAATTGTGGTTTATTTACGCATGCATGTTGTGTGTTTTTCTCTTGAAGCTAAAGAACACTTCTATTCTGGACATTAAAGTGGGTGGGTGTTGGTCTTTGGAGATCTTCAGCACTCCACATGGTGCCTTGCTTTGTCATGTATGGCCCATGGCTTTCAAAAATTTGAGCTCTTAGCCATTGTCTTTTGCCTATTGAGTTATATAGGGTTGTTTCAAGAAGAGGATAAAAAATTGAGTTTTTTAACAACCCCTGTTAAAATCTACAGTAAAGTGCTGGCAGAATGTTAGTTTGTGATTATTTGGATTATCAAATGTCTGTCGTTATTAGAACTTCTGATGTAGGGTAGGAAAAGGAACAGCAGATAACAGCAATCTAATGGCTAAAATTGAACAAAATTGAAGCTGGAACAAGACAATAAGGCATAGGGAACATAAAGAAACATCTAAAAATCTGAGTAGATTGATAAATAAAAAAAGATCATCTATTAAACTAACCCCCCAGCATCCTATCTATACTAATTAAAATTCTATAGCTTTGTAGGAAAAGGATTCCCTAGCCTTGTTCAACCAGAAAAAACACTTAACCTCCAAGGAAATATTTAAAAGTTCACTTGCTAATCATATGACCCTAAATTAATTAAATAAGCATTATTTCAGAAATAAAATAAAAACAATTTCAAAGAAAGCTCCTCCCTCAACTTGATTGCACTGTTTCCTTTGCTCTTTTTGATAAACTAAAAGGAGCTAGCCACGTCCATCAAATGGTAGAAATAAGGCAATCAATATTTTAGATCTTTGGGGATTTTCAGAAGATGCTTATCCCAAGTTTATGTTCCTAAAAATTTTAATAACACACAAAAAAATGGAAGTTTTGGAGTTGGTGTTTCATCATTAACAGTCCAAATGGTATTTTAGGAGAAATGTCATAGAACTTGCAATCACAATGATTTGAATCCTCTATTGGTATGTCTTGTCTAGCAAAGTGTAAGCATAGAATGGTGTGGCTAGACCTGCCTGGTGTGCAGTTGTGTTGAACTGATAGTGTGCCTAAGAGCCTTTAAATCTCCAATCTGTTGAAAATTTGCTTAAAACCAATAAGCCTCTTTTTTTCATCCTGTAACGTGTCATCTGATATATCTTCTGGAGATGACTTGCTTCAAGAGTTCACACTGCCTTGAGGTTATTGAGATATTTATGTTTGAGTTGGGGGAAAACGCTTAATTCTTTTGTTGGGTGTCTTTACTAATCACACATTATATTAAGAATGCAATTGAAAGACATAGAACCACTGCTTTGGAAGAATTGTGATGGTCAGCAAAAGTTTGTGTGATTAATACTTTCTGTTTTACATTCCAATGTTCCCTACTTTCACCATTTTCTTGCTTAGAGTTTGCATTAATCAAATGCAATTCAGGTTGAAGTCTCTGTCAGATATGCAGCATTATAATGCAGTTTCTTCCACTTGTGTAGATACTGAAATGAAAATGCTGGGAATAGTTTATTCTGCTATATTAAACCAGCTGCTATCCTGGTCGATAATGATGGTTAGTCAAGTCCCTTAATGATTTTAAGTGAAGAGCTAAAATAAAAATACTTGGATGAATTTGTAACAAGACAACAATGAGCATTGAAATTGATTATATCTATGAGGAACTACAATCAGCTCCTACCAGTGACGAGACTAGATGGTATAGGTTGTCATATCTAAGAATTTCCTTTATAATTAAAGAGTCATTCATCTCAAGGGTATTTATAAGCAATATGATGACGCAACTATATTACTGTTAGAAAATTAATTGTTCAATTTGGACACCTTAACGAAGTAATTTTCCATCGACAGAGACTTTTGAAGTCTAAAGACAAGTTCAGGTTTCTAGTTTTCTAATCTGGGCGTTTGCTTTACAAGTTATTGAGGGATTTCTTTGGTCATCATGTTTAGCTGTTTTCCCATTTGGGAGTCATCATTCATTTTAAAAGGCTAGTTTATTTAGCAGTAATAATTGTATTTAGGAATTCTTGATGAACAAGGAGTTTACCTATCTAGAGGTACTTTGCTTATTATATAACATACTACACAAACTTTTTTGTCATCAGATTCATGGAACGGTATTGAGAGTTTTTAAGTTGTGTTATAGACTTGATGCCTAGGGTTTCCCCCCTTGCTCGTCGATATCCTATCTTCTTAATTATTCCTTCTCACCTTCTACTTCTACAAAATCAGATCAAATTCTATCAAAGCATTGCTAAATCACATATTGACTGTTCAGATTGATCCCAAATCCTAAGTAAAAACTTAAAATTTCTATATTCTTGAAGCTGTCCTGCATAAGCAACTAAGCACAAATATGTAGCATTATGAATGTTATATTCAGCTATAAATTGTAAATAAATTGCGTCCTGCAATTCTAAATAATGATTCATTAATTTTCTCAACTTACTTTTTATGAGAAAGATGGTGTCGTGATATCATGCATGATGTGTGCATGTCAAATCTTTTGTTATCGAGCACATGTTGTTAGGAAATATAAGTGTTGTTGAATATGGTGTTAGGAAATATAAGTGTTGTTGAATATACTTCTTGTCTTCCATTCTCTGCTTGGAGTTCAGTTCCCTATTATCTAACGAAACCTTACTAGGACAAATACATTTCATTTTTTTCATTTCGACTGTCCATTGAAATTTGAAAGGATAGAAATTGTATGAACCATTTGTGATGTATGATAATTTAAATTTGATCCTAATACGAACTTTAACCCCATCCCTTTATGACTTGAATTGAAGTGTACTTGATTACAGTGCAGTTTAGGTGGCCGGTTGGGGGTTTCCTCTTCCATATAGTTAGTTATGAAGCATTGTTTTTGGATAGGATGCAGCAGTTTTTGATTTCTGTAGAAACACCATGGAGCTAAGTTTATTTATTTTAGGGTCACCTCATTGACTTTTTAGTAGAAACATGTGTATCTCAATCCAACAGGGACGACTTGTTGTAAGACACATCTTGATGCCTACAACACCATGGAGCAAAGTTTATGCAGTATAGGTGGATCCTTATCTTTTTTATGATCTACAATTCAGCTGGAACTGTTTTGCCACGTGCTGAAGCTGTAGTATTGTGACGCGGACTGCATTCTCTTACAAGCCTACATCTCACGGAAGCTGACCCAATATCCCCTATAATTTGATTGGTATATAGATTAACACTTTAAGTTCAGTCCCAGAAAAATAAAATCTGGGCATTGTGGAAGCCAGCTCATATGCACATGATAATCAGCTCATCATGATGAGAAGCATATCAACTAACACTTGCTTTGCACCACGTTGTAAGCATGCGGTTGAAAAATTCAAGATAGAGCAAGAAATATATCACTTGAAAACACGCAGGTTGTTTTCTTCTGATGGAAATCATTCTAGATCTCTTTCTTTGATGTTTTTCCATTATCATGCAAATAGGTAGCTGGTCTTCTTTTGGCTTCATATACCTGTCGAACTTTCCGTGCAGGGATGTCCAGGTTTCCACACTTGCGTTTATCGCCTTTTGGTCTCTTTTTAAGGTGTATGATGGGGAGGCTGGCAGGCATGACTTGTCTATGTTTTGCGAACGTGTTTCTTGGAAGTTTACCAGTTTCAGTCCCACCTATGTGCTATAATTTAAGTATTTTTCTCCATGTGCTTCCTCGTTTCGGGAAGTTTTTAGAAAGTTCGTACAAGTGTTCTAGCCCAATTTTGAATTCACCAAGATTTTCTTAAATGTTATTTTATTTCTATTATTATTTATAAAAATCCAAAAAATTTAAGAAAAAAGTTTAAAATTCAAAAATATATTTTTCTCGAGTCAACCGTCATTTTCGATCAAAACTGATTCCACCGGGTCAATACGGGTCAAACCATGTCGACCAGGGTAAAAAATGAGTTTTTAGGCCGTTTCGAGTCAAAACCGTCATTTTCAATCAAAACCGAGTCCACCGGGTTAATACGGGTCCAACCATGTCGACCGAGATAAAAAATGAGTTTCAGGCCATTTTGGGTCAAAACTGTTATTTTTGGTCAAAACCCGGTCCACCGGGTAGATACCCATCGAAAGTTTTTTTTTAGTGTCTCAACATAATTTTTGGTCATTAAAATTGATTTTTAGCTGTTGAATCGGGCTTTTTCTAATAATGATTTGAGTTTTTTTTTTAATTTTACCTATATAAATATTTATTATTATATATAATAAAACAAAATTAATAATACAAAATTTATCATACTAGGTGGGGGCAGTTGCGTCAATAATAGGCGGAGTAGCTGTGACGATAAAATTTTTCTTTAAAGCAGATTCATGCCAAGTGCATTAGATTTATGTCCCCTATTATTGGCTATAAATAGCCGGTTACAATTCGCGAGAGGGGAGGGAGGAAAAAAAAAAGAAAAGAAAAGAGTTTATAGCGGGTTACAATTCGCCAAAGAAAAAGAAAAGAAAGAGAGAGGAGAGATTTGGATTACTATTTAAGGTTTTTTTTAGTTTTTATTCGCGAGTGTAAGATATTGATTTAAAAAAAAAACAATTTAAAAAATACCAAAAATATTCTAACAGCCTTGACCTTTGATTTAATAGGATACAATAGGGCTTACCACACTTAGATTTAAAACCAAATCCATCTCAGCCCTTAAAATAATCTGTCATTTGATCCTGTTGTGCCACGTCACCAGGTGTACCAACCTCTCAGTACATTGCGCCATACCAGATCACAAATCAGCCCATCCGGACCGTCCAATTAACTTGCAGATCAAGCCAATCACAGCCGTAGGATCAGTTCATCAGCGATCACACGGTTCACATCCTTCAGCTGCACCGGTGTGCCATGCTCGCGTTCACACCGTAGCAAAATCTAGGAGTCTCTCTCTCCTCTCACCGACGATTCTCTCTCTCTCATCCGATCTCTAATTGCCGGCCGTGTGAAGCCTCCGAACCACCACAGAAAGGTTTCTAGCCTCATATAAAGCAAAACCTCGGCCTGTTTCAGGGTTTTATCCTCCCTATCTGGCCGGAAAAAGGCTGCCAATTTCGTCGGCCACCCGAAGCTTCAAACCGACGATTCTCCCTCATCAGCCATCAACGATCGTCGAAACCACCGTCATCAGAATCCTCTCCGTCATATCTACCTGAATCAACCATTTTGTAGCCGGAAATATCGCCGGAAAAATTCACCGCCTCCAACAGTAACCGCGCGTGAGCCACACGCGCCACCAGGGTATTTTCGTAATTTTCCGAGAAATTCAAGGGTATTTCAGTATTTTGCCTATACAGTGGCACTCAGGTAATTTTTTGGGGTTCCTGATGGTATTTTTGATATTTTTATATATATAAATGCTTGTAAATTTTCTTGCATGTAAAAAAAACACAACAAAAAAACCAAAAAAATAAATATAAAAGGAATAACGACGCGGGTCCAACACCCATCTTATAATGTCATCGTTTGTGGGTCCAAAGCCTAATTCTCAAGTATGGTTATATCTATTTCTCAACAATATCAAAATAATTTCTGTTTTATAAATAAATATTGTTTGTCGAAACGTCTCTTTTTTAGAAAATGACCGATGTCAAAAATTTAAATACCAAATATGGATTATGTCCATTATTTCTTTTGGTAACCCAGACGTAATTCTCCTTTTTAGGGACAAACGTCAATATTTTAGACAAGTCTCCTATTATTTAGGGACTGATGTCACTTTTTGACGTATCTCCTATGAATATTGTCTGTCGACACGTCTCTTTTATTTACAGAATAAGGACCGATGTCAAAATTTTAAATACCAAATATGGATTATGTCCATTATTATTTCTTTTAACTCAGACACAACTCTCCTTTTTAGGGTTAAAACGTCAATATTTTAGACGAGTCTCCTAGTTTTAGGGACTGATGTCATTTTTAACGTGTCTTCTAATTTTAGGGACCGACGTTAACCATTTTAAAAAAAAGAAAATTGCAAATAAGCTCAAAATATAATAGCATTTAAATCAAATAAAAAACACACAAGTAAGAGTAACCTTTCTCTTGAAAGGATGTTTTAAGGGTGGTGTCTACCTTCCGTTAATCATAACTAACCCCGTACCTGAATCTCTGGGAATAGTGTCTAATTTGGGATTTCTAGTTCCCTCAAATTACTAGATGGCGACTCCAATAAAATCTTCATTTTCCCTAATCGACAAAAAACCTTTTTGTTAAATAAACAAAAAGCGGAGCCGTCGCCCGACGTCGTGTATCGACACCAAGTGTCATTTTTAGTCTTGTGATAGATGGGAAGGGGCTATGATTTTTACATGTTATTTGGTATTCACTTCCTTCACGAAATCTTGTAGCCTTGCTACATATGGAAATAGGGATCTGGGTTTTAAGTACTTGCTTTCCATAATTCAAATATGAAATTGATATATAACAAATTAGTAAAGCTATATGGAAACTTCCATTTTCCTTTGCTCGTGTTCTTCTGTCTGGGACATGCTAATTCGTCTGAGAGACCAAGCTCTACTAAATATATTTTTTAAACAAAAAGCCCACCATAAAAGTTATAATATTCATAAAAAAAATCATCCAGTCATTACAGGAAGAGGAATTTGGTTGTTTTGGGTCCTGGTTGATCTATATAACAAAAATTACGTACGAGGAAACAACTAGAATGTTTACTTTGACTTTGGAGATGATTTGGTTTTGGTAGCATAGTGGTCGTAGAGGTTTTTTTTGAAAGTTTTAGTTCTTTTGTTGTCTATACTGAACGAAAGCCTGAAAACTTAGAGTTGAATCCTTGTAGATGGTCTCTGGGTTTTAAATGCGCATGCAAGTATCCCAAACTAGTATAGCCTGCAAGTCTCCCGACAGTGGAAAGGTGATCTTACAATAAAGGACATGCAAAAATCATGGGGACTGCTGCTTCTCTGGACTTGTAATATTGTTCTGCATGATGGTGCCTTCTCATTTTACTAAAGACATCATCTGGTGCATCTGTGCTTTTGATTTGATTAGGGCTAGCAGTAGCTGTGATCTGCATACATCGAGTTCTAGTGGCTAAAACCACTAGAACTTCGCCTGTTGCCTTTTTTTTATCATAAAAGTTTTCACAAAACTTTTTTCAAGATTTTAACCAGTCATGCTAACTTTATCATTTTTTTTTAACTTTTTATGTCGCTGTCGATATAGTTATTAGTTCTTCTGTTATTACTCTCTATTTTCTGTTTTTAAAAGTCTATTTTACAATTTTAAAAATAAAAACCAAGAATAAAAAAGGAGATTTTTTCTTAACACACATCTTTTCTTTCTGTTAACAGATTGAGATTTTTATACTAGATTTTAGAGTCATTGTTTGCTATAGTGTTAGAATTTCATAGCTATTTCATGTGGGGAATGCTTTCAAATAAGATTTAGAATATACTCTTCGAGATTTACTATATTTTTTTTAGTTGATTTAATTTTTTTTTTATTTGGTTTGAACTCTTTTATTATTTTTTTAACTTTGTTTATAATGGTTTTTCTAGTATATAAGTTACGTAAAAGAGTTGTGATATTGAGTTTTGATTAGAGAAAATATTAGAGTAATAAAAATTTAAATTAGGATTTTTGTTTGTAGCTATTGTTGTCTTTCTTGTATTGTTTATGTCTGCATCAGTTGATATAAGAACCTTGTGATTTCTGATGGTTAGTTGTTGTGTGTTGTTGAATAACAATGATGTTAAGAGGTGATCATAGAATAAAATGTGCTCATGTAGGAGATGATAAAAAAAATTCTCCCTAAAAAAAGAGATGTCCAAGAACTGGTGATAGAAAATATATAAAGATGAATTGCACGATTGACTTTTTAGTTAGTGGTGATGCAATTTCAGAGCCTAATTGAAGAGTTACCCAGTCAATTAGTGGAGATGAAGAGAAAAAACTAAAGAATTGTCAGAAGAGTAATCATGAATCTATGGTTAGCTTTAAAAACTCATTTAATAGGCAGAAGCAAAGTTGGAGACAACATTTTTATCAAGATGAATATGATTTTAAAATTAAAATTTTTTATGATTCTAGTTCCTTAATGGATTTGAATCAACAATTAAAATTTGATGAGAATGAATAAGATGATGCTAAAGGAGAAGATTTCAATATATAAATCTTAATTTTTGATGACTCTGTGCATGTGAAAGATGTTCATGCTATGTTAGTTAAATGAACTCTAATTTTAATAGTGAAAAAATAAGAACACCAAATTAGATGTGGCTCCAAATGATTTTTGATTAAGTATATTGTGGAGAATGAGCCTCCCAATGGGGTCAAAGTTTATATTCTTTTTATTTTAGATGATAAAAGTTGTGGAGTAAATATCTAAAAGTTCTCTTGGTGGAGAAACCATCACATATTTTGCTGGTAATGTGAAGCTATTTGGTAGAAATTCTTTATTGCTTGTTTTTGGTGTTGTTTTCATCCGTGACAAAATTGGTGGCCTTCTTATATATTTGGGTGTTGCTTTATATGGAAAAAAAGAAGAAGAGATTTTAAAGAAAATGCTAGATTCTTTAACTTTAAAAAAGTCAACAGTAATTTTGGGATTTTCTTCGAGGAAGCCATGGCGATTCAAGGCATCAAACCAAGGACTGGACCATGTTTAAATATCCTTCCAAGTCACGATTCACCATCTCATCCTGTGAAATTTTCAAGCACACATTTTACGCGACGAAAAGAATCTCTCCCTGTGAATATTTTCCTATCATCACATGCATGCTCTGCTCCAATGTGAACAGCCAGCCCGACGTGGAACTCTACCGAGCACAAACCCAGTAATTCCACGTGGCGCAAACCCAGTTGATTATCTTTGCCAATGTTATCTTTCTCTGGGTTCTTTGTAGACCAGAGGAGCAAAAGAAAAAAATCTATGGACATGATAACTACTTCATTCACCATTCAAAGCCACATACATTTGATCCTCGAAATACACGAACTCGTGTCCAAAAGCTCAAATTCATAGTTCAAACAAACCTTTATTTCTTTTGTTCCCTGTTTTCAATTCTTTTATTACTTCCTTTTCGTTTCTTCTGCAAGCAATTATATGTTACAAGACGTCAAATTAAAGGCAGAATTAGACGTGAGGATGCTCTTGACATTGACTTGCCAACCTACGTACCTATATTAACAAACCATACACAGCCCATCAAATTAGAAAATTAAGGATCCCCAACAACGATTTTTAACAACCAAAATAAAACTAGAGGGAAACAAACAAAATGGAAAATTTAAAGAAGAAACTCAATGGGGCCATTTTGCTTTTTTTGGCCTCATTGAAACAGTTCCGATCACTGTTGAGAATCCGATTTCTATCCGATCAGGATATTGCTGCTTTGTTCCTGCGGTTCACCCTTATAGGTAGCCCCAGTTTGGGCACAGGGAAAGGGCCATACTGTATACCACCCTCGTCTCCCACAGTTTGCCACCTGATCATGCCAAGAGCACCACAAAATTACAAATCAAAACTGAGGTTTAAGCAAAGAAAGGTAAAGATAATCGACAGTAGAATTCAAAATCTTGCAATGCTAATGTTAAAAAAATGAAAACAAATTAAATTTTTTTATTAAAAAATCGATCAATTTTAAAGTCTATGACCATGCATATATACATCAACCCTCTTTACCGTCAACAGTAAAGGATATTTTGAATGAATTTGTACGTCATTTGAAAACAAGTTTTTCTACTAAATACTCTTAAATACACCTCTCATATTAGCAACCAAATATATTCATAAAAAATATCTCCTTTTGATTATTATTTTAAGATTCGAGCTTAAGAGAAATGAAGAGAGAAAACAAACATTTTTTACTATCTGATCTACTTTTCTAAATCACATGTTGATCTAGTTTTGTCCTAATTGTAAAAAAATCAAAACAAAATAGAGTTAGTAGATCCCAAAACAGAGAGGACAAGAGAAGAGAAATTATGTGGCATACTTTAAAGGTTAAGAAGAAATTAAGCTTGTGGTGTCAACTAATCCTGACTCCGTTCATCGGTGACACGCCATTGAATTTGTCAATAGCAATTAATTTCTACAGCTAGCTTGTAGCCATTTTGATTTTTAAGACCGCGTAGCTGGCAACTGTGTCGCTTGCTAAGTACTAAAGACTAAAGGAGTGTGTGTGATTGTGATTTGCGTGCTTCACTACTATTTCCCAAGAGCCGCTGTTGATGTGGATTAGAGTTATATATAGATACGAGAGGAAGCCAAGTATTTTTCGACTAAAATATTTTCTGGGATATATATGCACATGTGGTAATGAAAATCTCAGAAAATATTGTATGGCGATCGGTATATCGATCCTTTACCACATTAATGCATTAATATATCATGTATAAAGCTTACTCGACATATCAGGATGCAAGCAAATTCCTGTGGAGTATGTGACATCCGCGCGTTAATCTACAAGCATGCAATTATATATATATACACACCACTCAGCCATTATCAACTGCTAGCTGATCCTCTAATTCTAATTCTAACTCATAGTGTATGTCTCGTGCGAAGGCCATAGACTTAAAGTATACGTTAGATAAATATATCGTGCATGAAAGCCATGCGTCTTGAGAATGATTCTGAATTCTGTTTTTGCTAGACTGGTATCCACTATTCGAATCCACTTGAACCAAAAAAAATATCTCTAAGACCGATGGCTTTTGCCTGTGAACAAGGACCACTTCCACGGCTTAAGGAAAACCAAGAGGACCACCACATCACCTCCATCAAAGCCTCCCCAGTCGACCAACAGTAGACAGAAGTCCTTTTTAAGAAAACCTAACCTACGTGGCTCGACCATTATCTCCCATTTCAAAACAAAATCAGTAGACATATATATGCAAGTACTGTTTCCCCCCCTACAAGTGGGTGTATATTGTGGATATATCTAGAGACCTCTAGGACTGAAGTAGCTTTGTCAGCGAAGTTAATGGAAAGTAGAAATGTCAACTCTCTAATAAAACATCGTACTCAGAACCAAACTCTATGAGAATATGCTAGCATTGTTAATCACAACGTTGTTTCTCTATGCTAGTTTTAACATAATGACAACCTTTCATATTATATGTCTTAAGCTTATTTTTAGTACTCTTGATGTGAGCTTGATATATTAGTTTGTATGAGGGGGGGGACCTGTAAGTGGTTGTGAGATGGTGCAGTAGAATGAGCATCTCAAGCTTGGCTAGCTCACTTCCTGGACAGGAGTGCACTCCATTGCCAAAGGGCATGTACGTGTTAGGTCTCGGAGGCACCTGCAACAGCACAGAAAATACAATTTTACACCCCATTATATATCGTCTCTTAATTTCCTTGCCTATCATCTTCATCATCATCAACTACATAAGCTCTGAATATATTTATCTTTTTCCACAAATAAGAGATGATATATCATATATGTGATTCCAAACAGGACCATACTCATCACACTGCTACAGTCACTGCTTGTGTTTGGTACTAGCCTACAAAAACCAACTCACGTGATCTGATATTTAAAAGATTTCATGACCAGCTGATTGATCATCTAAATACGGGAAAGATTCACATAAACAAAATTGAAAAGGACATTACTCGTCAACCAGGATAATCTAGCAATTATTAACCTTATATTTCCATTCAGAAACAAGATAGAATGTAGCAGTGCATGACCCACTTCATGAAATTTGGTCAGTGACTCAGAAACACAGTATGCAAGGTCGACACACACACACACATGTATATACAATTACAGGTAACCTACATATATATATATATGGGCATATGTATGTTTTTGGTATGTAGCTAAGTGTACGTACGCAAGTGGATTAATCATTCTCTGGCCCTCACCTCGAATCTTGAAGGATCAAATTTCTCGGGTTGAGGGAAAAAATCTGCACAATGATGAATGCTTCTAAAGAGAGGAAGAACCTTCCAACCTTTGGGGATAAAGTAGCCTTCAAACTCAACATCTTGAACTGCTTCTCTGAACGTGAAAGACAGTATACTTGCTGTTCTTAGCGTCTCTTGGATCACCTGAAATATTTTTTTTATCCCTTCAATTAGAATTATAACACATTATAGTTATATATAAATTAAACTAGTTTCTTTTGTTTGAGAACGAAGACTTTTTTTTCCTTTTATTTATTTATTTATTCTTACATTAATTCAAGTCCCGTAAAAGAAGAAGAAGAAGAAGGATGATATATATATATATATATAGTCAATTGAGCAAGTAGAAAACTAAATTAAGTTGAATATGCCAAAATTGATATTTGTACCCGGCTAGTCAACGGCATGCGCCTTGTATCCTCCCACGTAAGCCCTCGATTTGCCTCTACTATTTTGCTTCTAATCACTTCCTGTTCTCTCTACAACAAACAATTAATTTTTTGGTTGAGTGATACAGACCACACAATACATAATCGATAAATCTAAGATTTGATTGCTTTCTATGCCGCAAGCTTCTCTGCTCAAGGCATTGTTTTAATAGACCAATATTGATTGGTCATACTAATAAATAAAGAAATGAATCGAAAAAAAAAATCAAGTTAATAAGACAAAAGAGTAGAAACATAAGAAACTAGACACAATTGTACAATCATTCAAAATAGTAAAATGCAGGTTCCAAAGAATGATAAAAGAATGGAAGGAGGAGAAAGTTAATTAAAAGGGATGGAGTTAGATTAACGTGGGAGATATTTACTGTGACAGCTTCTAGTAAATCTGGATTATCATGCAAGTACTTCAAGATCCATGTCAGGACACTAGCAGTCGTGTCATGAGCAGCAAATATCACTCCAATTATATTATCAGCAATTTGAGAATCACTAAGCTGATTCAGCTTTTCGTGATCTTTAGCTCCTAATAACACTCCAAGCAATCCTCCTTCACGTCTCCCGCTTTGCCTTCTCTTCTGTATCAATTTCCTCAATGTCTCGTTGAGTAGCTTCCTTGCCTTTTCAAACAAACATCAAAACCCAGCACTTATGATTATTACATTGTTATTTGTTTTTCAAAATCAATAAATTAATATATAGAAAAGTCATCATACACTATTTCTTCATTACTTTGTCGACAATACAATGTGTGCGCACTTGAGGACAACGTAGGATAAAGACATGCACCGATTTAGCATGAAGCAATAACCACAGAAATTGAAGAGAGAGGGGACCTTGCTAGCTAGCTAGCTCCTTACTTTCATTGCTTTGTGGAAGGGTGTTCCTGGTAAATCCAGAGGCATAGAATTATATCCCTTCTCCAGGCACCGATACAGATGCTTAATCCCGTCCATTTCCATGTCTTGTTTCGCACCAAAGGCAGAAATCATTGCCACATCAAAAGCATACTAAAAGGGAGGGAAAAGGAAAAGAAAAGTACGTTTCTTTTAGAATCTTAATGGGACAAAAGTTAAAGTAGTAAGAGATAAATCTAGTTTTTAAGAAACCGACATGTATACATACATACCCTCTTCATTTCTTGCAAAGTATTAATAGTGTTACTCTTCCAAGTGGGAAGAAGTCTGAGGACAATTTGCTCGATCTCTGAGACAGACCCTCTTATAGCAGAGGGTAAAAAAGAGGCCTGCACCAACTTCTTGAGTCTTGAATGATAGGGCCCTTGATGAAAGAACAGAGCCTCTGGTCCTATCATCTTTTCTTTACTGGTCGGATATGTAGGCTTGAACAAATGAGCCCGTGTCACTAGAACAATTCTTGCTGCTTCTGGACTTGAAATCATCACACAAGGGCATCCCAATATGTGGGTCTTAAATATGTCTCCAAACCTACAAAATGAGCTTAATTATCGAGATCAAAAGAGAATCGAGCGACAAAACATATTTATACACGTAGGAGTATATTTATATGAACGTCAGGGATGTGCTCTATGTCTCTTTGATGCTATATATGGTATGTATATATAGTATAACTTCTGTATACCGTTTTTGCCTATTGGAGAAGAAGGAATTTGGATTCTCGGTATATAGCTTGAGTGTCTCTCCAATATAAGGCCAGCCCATTGAGCCAGGTGGTAGGCGTTTGTCTTTGGGGTGATGCCATTGAAGAAAAAGAAGCAACAGCGAAAAACAGCAGAACAGGACTGGTACCATCACAATAGCAACCTGAGAATATCGTAAAGTTGCAAAAGCAAAAGGTGTTGATAAACTAAGTTGCATGGTTGTAATAAAGAACAGTTAACTACAGAAAGAAGTGGAGGGGGGGAGAGAGAGAGAGAGAGATGTGGCAGAGGCTAAATTGAACAGGTGCTAGTAGTGGTGACTTAGAGAGAGGGAGAGGCTAATGGGGTGAAGTTGTGGGGCTTATATAGAAGGGACAAGGGGTTTGTAGGTGACAGGCGTCACCGCGTTTATGGAGCACCTTTCTCTTCAGCCCCTCCTTTACAATAATTTTCCATTCGCCCTTTTGACTTGATACTACTGTTTCTCTTTGGACACGTTCTTTCGGACGATGATGTACGGCTCACGCGATGAATACCTCTACCATATCATACCTTATGCATTCAACATTTGTCTCACACAAATCTTCAATTTCAACAACTAATTCTTATACTACTTGCTACTTAGTCATTCTATTAAGAAAACATGAGAAATCATCCAGTACAAATGATATATATATCATGCAATAGCTAAGCCAATCAACAACCAATGACATCTTCTTCTTTTTATAATAATGGAATATTGTATTAATTTTAAAAATAACCTCTAATTAAAAAGTTAAAAGATCGCACTACAAGATTTCACAGTTTTACCGACGGAAATATTCCGTCGGTGTGTGATTAGCAATTCGTCGGTGATTTATTTACCGACGTCTTCACCGACAGATTATATCCGTCGACTTTCTCTTTGTCAGTGATTCCCCATTCCGTCGTTATATCGGTCGGAAAAACAAAAAAACCATTTGCCGATGGTTTTACGAACGAAATTTGCGCGCCCAAAAAAAATTTTTCCCGCTTGAAATATACCTACGGAATTTATCCCGTCAGTGATATCGTGATTTACCGATGGCTACGTACCGTTGGTAAATTTGTCGATGAGTTTTTGAAATACCAATCGAATATATCCATATGTAAATTCATCGGTAATTGTGGCAGCTACTGTCAAATGGTGACGGATTCAGTCCGTCGGTAAAGCTGTCGGTGAGTGTTTGAAATACCGACCGAATATATTCGTCGGTAAATGCGTCG
>Ga0307515_10009682_pt1 | contig 18586 bp, 3 predicted proteins | sample 17_EM_MG_FD_194513 | JGI IMG/M metagenome (GOLD analysis project Ga0307515, IMG submission 194513) | Populus trichocarpa ectomycorrhiza microbial communities from riparian zone in the Pacific Northwest, United States - 17_EM | ecosystem: Host-associated > Plants > Roots > Unclassified | place...
TAAAGGCCTTAGCGCGCTTATAACTATAGTAGGCGCCTATAAAGTGTTTAACTAAGTTTATTATTTTTGGCTAGAAGTAGTATTAGCTAAGAAGCTTATAAGTTCCTTTTTTACCTAGATGGCCACTTAATTAGAGGTTATAGGCTATTTAGATTAGTTGCCGTTATAGATTTTCTAAGTTAGGGATAAATAGGCGGCCTCTATAATAGAGCCTGCTCTCTTTTACTTCTAAGGCTGCTATATTAATCTGGCCTAAGCTTTAAAGGTTAGTAAGTAGCGTATAGGTATTAGCGGTCTTTGCGGTAATAAGTTAATATAGTAATGAGTTAATAGAGGCGTTATATACCGTAGTAATAAGCTCGTTAATTTTAGCAGGTAACTTTAGTTCTGTAGTATAAAGCTAGGGTATAGTTGGCTTTATTATAGGTAGTATACCTAGGGCTAAATTTTGTGCTTTTAGGATTGTTTATTGTTAGAACTAATTATAGGGGTTATTTTTAGACTAAGGAAGGTCTTATAAGCGGCGTATTAGGCTATTAGGTTTAGTACCTATACTTCTAGTCTATATATAATTTTAAAGTTAAAACTAGAGAGGAACTTGTTCTAATATGCTTAGCGTTAGTTTAGCTACTTTATAGTTATAAAGTACTTAAGGTTATAATGGTCTGTAAGGACTTTAGTTAGCTAGTTAGGCTCTACTAAGGAGAGTTCTAGCTAGAATTCTTTAAATGCTTATATAATTATAAGGAGTTCTTTATTATAGATCTTATAGTTATACTCTTATAGTATAAGCTTAGACGAGTAAAATGCGGCTAGGTAAATGAAACCGTTATTACCTATTTAGAAGAGGACGCCTACATTAACGTAGTCTAAGGAGTTAGTTTTAAGGTAGAGTTATTATCCTAGTATAAAGTAAGCTAGGATAGGTGCTTTAGTAAAGGTATTTTTAAGGTCTTAGAACGCCTTCTTATATTTAGGCGTCTAGGTAAAGCGTAGCTGCGTTTTTTTTCCTTTTATAGAAAGGCCCTTTATTTATATTATTACTATAAGTAGTGCTACTACACCTAAGAAGTTGTATATAAATTTCCGATAAAAGTTAGCGAAACTAAAGAAGGCTTATACGTCCTTAATGCAGTTAGGGGCTTATTATTTGGTAATTATATATACCTTCTTAGGGTCCATACAGACACCCTTAGTGGTAATAATTAATCCTAGGTATTTTACTTCTGTAACTAAGAATTTATATTTCTTTAAATTAATATAAAGTCCTACGTCCCTAAGGCGCTATAGGACCTTTTAAACGTGTTTGGTATGCTTAGAGGGGTTATTACTATAAATAAGTATATCGTCTAGGTACGCAGAGTAGAAGTTATTAAGGTAGTTCCGTAAGGCGTTATTAATATAGCTTTAGAAGGTATTTAGGCTGTTATATACGCCAAAGGGTATAATAGTATATTTAAATTGGCCGAAGTATAATATAAATGCGGTTTTTTATTTATTACCTTCCCGTATTTAGAGATAATTAAAGGCGGTAATAATATTAAGCTTAGTATAGATTTTAGCTTAACTAAGACGCTTAAGGGTCTTATATATAAGCCGTACTAGGTATTAGTTTTTAATTATAATAGCGTTAAGTCCTTTATAGTTAACGTAAAATCAGATACTTCCTTTTAGCTTCTTAGCGAGAAGGATAGGGGCGGCTGCTAGTAATATACTGGGACGAATAAATTCTTTATTAAGGTACTCGTTAATATACTTTTTTATAACTAGAAGTTCGTCTTTTAATATTAGGTAGAGTCTCTTATAAGGTGGCATTTTTCCTTATTTAATATTAATGGTATAGTTATTAGGTTAATATAGGGGGAGTATATCTGCGCTCTTTTATAAGCACATATTAGTAAAGTTATAGTACCTCTTAGGGAGGAGCTTACGGAGTTCTTTGTTAGTAAGTCCTTTTTTAAGCTTTATAAACTTTTTAAAGTCTAAAGGTAAAAGTTTATAGAGTTCTATAGGGGCGTTATCTTTTAAAAGGTTAACTATGTCTATCCTATTACTATAGAGGATATAGTTTTATTCTTTATTAAGCTTATATAGTTATAATTAGGAAGCTATAATAACGGTCTAGCCTTTCTTATATATTATGCTGTAGAAGGCTAGGGTACTTATATAGTGGTAGTTAGTTATAAGTAGGGTAATAAGGGGTTCTTTAGGTTAATATCCTAGGGAGTAAATAAAGGCGGCTAGGCCATGCCCTAGGCAAGTCTCTCTGCAGTATTTAGAGTTAAAGGTTACTTCTCTCTTCTTCTAGTTAATGGCGGGGTTATATTATTTAAGCTAGTTTATTTTAAGGATAATAGGGTAATTAGTAAGTAGTATAATATAGGCCTAAAGTTTTTCCTAGTGCCTATTTATATCTAGGTAGAGTTATACTATATAGGTAATCTTCTGTATAGTATAATTACCGTTAGTAAGTTATAGGGCGTAGGCTTTGGTAAGGGGTAAGGTAGGTAGGTTATAAATACGCACAAATTAGATATCTATAAATTTATTAGTAGCTCCGTAATTAATTATAAAATGGCTTTTATATTATTTTTTAGTAGTAGTTCCTATTATAGGTAAAACTATCTATTTCCGTCTATTTATTTTTATAGAGTTATTTATTAAGTAAGCCAATATATAGATCCCTCTATTGTTAGGGCGTCCTAACCTATAACTTAGGGCTAGGACTTAGCATTTTCCGTTTCCGTATTTAACTCTACCGCTATTACTACATCTTTATCTTATATAGTAGTGGCGTATAGCAACGTATTTAGTGTTTAGGGTATTAGGTTAGGTATTAGGCGGTAGCTATTAAACCTAGCTATTAGGCAGTTTAGGTTATTATAATAATAGCCTTCTTAATAGTATTTATAGCAGCGTTTTAGTTTTTAGAGTAGCTCGCGCTCTCCATTTAGGAGTTTTTATAAGAAGGTTAGTATAGAGAAATTAATATTAGTTCCGGTAGTATTTAAGGTAGTAGGCGTTAGTGGCTTAGTATATATAGGTTTAGTAGGCCTAGAGGGCTTCTATAGAGAGGTCTTTAGGTAAGGGTTAGTAGTAGCAATCCGATTTAGTTATCGTTTAATTTTCCGTAGAGCTGCTACTATATTATAAATATTGTTATAGTTGTGGCTAGTGGCTGCGTGACTAAGGCGATAAGTAACTTTTTTAAGGAGGTCCTTTTAGTCTTTAGTATTGTCTTAGGTAAGGGCTTTAGTGTATTCCTAGAATTTAATATAGAATTTATTAAATAATTTAGTAGGGCTTATCTTTAGGGCACGTAGTTTAGCTTAGTTAGTGGCTAGTAGGTTATAGTTGCGGTATATTAGGTTAAGATTATTAAGGACTTCTTAGTAGGACTGCTACTTTTAGGGGCTACTAGTCTCCTATTAGGCGAAGAGTCTGTTAAATAGTATACCCTTTATTCGCCCGATAATATAGCCAATCTTAGTATCTTCTATATGAAAAAGGCAGGCGCTTTAAGTTAGTTTCTCGCGGATTTATATCTTTTAGTGGCTATATTCCTTGCGGTTTCCCTAAAAGACTAGGGAATTAGGGTAGCGTATATTAAACCCTATAGTAGTAGTTTAGGTCCGATTATTATAGCTTTTATTATTATTACTTTAGTAGGGGTTCCTATTAGGTAAAGCTAATTAGCACTAGCCCTCTATTAAGCGTTAAGTAGGTAAAGTTGCTAGGGGTATAAAGACTTAGGTGGCGTTATATATAGTAGAGAGGTATCTAGCATTATTACAAATATATTTATTAAGCTAAGATTATAGGTATTTAATTATACCTTCTCTTTTAGTAACCGTAGCAATTAGTATAATTTTAGCCTTCTTTAACTGTTGGACGTCGCGTTTAAATATATAGAGGTTGTCTTTAATTTCTTAATATGTGTTATTGGTGAGCGCCTTATAAGCTTATAAGTCTTAGATAATATCGCAATCTTAGGTAGTACGCATCTCGGCTTATATAAGCCTTAGGTAGTAGTTCTATAGAAGGCGGTAGTATTTATTAGGGTCTTATGCTACTATTTTTATAAACGTCTCAGCGTCTTATATTTTTATTTTAATAGATAGTAGCCCTTCCATTTACTTATCCGTAGTTATATAGTTAATAAAAGATAAGATATTATTAGTGTCCGTCTCCTTAGGGGTTAAGGCTAAAGCTAATAAATTAAATTCTCCTAGGATTGATTAGCGTTATAGGCTAAGTATAGGTATTAGATTATTCTTTAAGTTTAATATAGTAGCTAGTAAGGGATATTATCTTACTATTATGGGTTCTTTAGAAGTATAAAGTGAGGTAATTCGTAGATATACTGCTTTTAGTAGCGCCTACAGTATTGCAGAGACGTAGAATTAGTTATAGGCTAAGCATTAGTAGTAAAAAAGGCGCAACGTAATGTTCTGGAACGTGGGGCAGTGGCTATAAAGCGTATATATTCGAGGAGTCTACAAGACATTACGCGATTAATCGTAAGGGTTAAGGGCGTAAGGAGGTAATATACCTACGCGTAGCTAATATAAGCTGTACGCGAGGTATATATAAGAGCACGGGGCTCTCCTATAGAGGCCCCTGTGGTAGGGTTCCGTAATATTACTAAAGGCTTATACTAACGTTATATAATAAGGCTTAGCACCTAATAATCTAACTAATTAGATAACTTTAACCGCTAGTTAAAGTTCCTAGATATCTTAACGATTTTCTAGTTATATAATAGCAATCTACGGCAATCTAACGGCAATTTGCCCTTATATAGTAATGTACAATAGTTTAACTCTATAAGGGCTTTTATAGAGAATTAGGTATAAAACCTCTGCTTAGGCCTAGTTTCTATAGGTTCGCGTAGTAAAAATCGCTAATTAGATCCTTTGCATTTTTTAAGTCTTTTTATAGTTGCTATTCTAGCTAATCTATATTAAATCCTATATAAATAGCTCTGTAGTAAAGCCGCCATCCTCTACCTTTACTAAAGTATTTAGAGTTAATAATTCGTTTAACAGTCCACTCCTTATAGTTTTTGTCTTTATTCTTATTTTAGATTAGTACTAGTAAGGGTTTAGGCTATATCTATCCCAGTAAGGGGTTAGACTAGTAAAGGTGTAGTAGCTATAGGTAAAATATAGGCTATATCCTACGGGTGGCTAGGGTAGGTAGAAGCTCTAGCTTATATATAGCTCCTCTATTAATAACTTATTTAATCTAATAAGGGCTAAGATTCTTATAATTAAGTAACTTTATAGGCCTCTATATAGAGATATTATATATATCTAGCTATACCTAGTTATTAATACGTATCTCTAGTGGTGGCATTCTATATTAGTTAGCGAAGTAAGCCTACTTTACTTAAGCCTAGGCTATTTCGCCTTTATAGTAGTTAAGTAGATTTTTTATATAGTCTGCATACTAGTTAGTAAGTAGCATTTTAAGGCGTTTTCTATATAGCAGTTTTTTATTAATAAGTTCTAGTAGCTCTATACTAGATTAGGAGTAATAGCCCTTATTTACAAAGGACGGGGTAAGTCCTATAGTAGTTTAAACGTAGTTATTTACTGTAAATTTACCTAGTAAAAAAATAAGATAGAGACGACGTATTAGGAAATAGAGGTTCCTTTACGGGCAAGGCGCGCTCGCTTTTATACCCCAGTTTAGCTAAGACCTAACCTTAACCTTAACCATAAAAGGCCTTCTCCCTCACTGCTTTTACCCTTATACTCTATCTCCTCTTTTCTTTCCCACTACCGTGCCACCTTAAACTCTAGCTGTTAGCCGTAAGGCATTTTCTATCCCCTTAGCGTCTATATAGGTGCTCTACCCGCCTTTTTTAATCTCCGTATATTTTATACTAATAATTACCCAGTGCTATAACTCTTTAGCCCTTTCTATAGGACATATTTATACTCTCCCCTAGTGTTAACGTATGCTTTGGTCCTACTATATTCCTCCTTTCTTCTCTTCTCTTTCCTCTTTCCTTTCCTTCTACCTATATCCCCTACCGATTAGTGCACCGGAATAACATTTCCGTTTATCCTCTTCTTTACCTTTACCTCTAGCAGTATTTTAGGCGTAACTATAATATATAACTTAATCCCTATCGGAATAGCTATAAATAGCTATAAGGCTATGCCAAGAACCGCCTAGTAATAGATTATACGGGTTATAGCTACTACGAGCTATGGGACGTATTAGGTAGTATTGCATTATAGTATTATAATAAAGGCGAAGCCGGACGCCGAAGTAGGTCCTTAGTGAAACTATAGGCTAATACCAGTTACTTAGCTTAGTTAAAGCTGCGCCGCTAAAAGCTAGAAGCCTTTACCCTCCTTAGTACCTTCTTAACCTAAACCTAGACCTTACTTTTCCCTAATAATTAGAGGATTATATTACAATTAGAGAAGCCGCTAGGCTTTAGTCTAATCCAGCCCCCTATTTAATTAAGGAGGTATAGGTTATATAAGAATATCTTTTATATAGACCTAATACTTATAAGGCGGAATCTAAGGGTAAACGGCTTATCTAGTAGCACAGCCTAGCTTCTAGTAAAGCTAATATTATAATCTTACTCTTAGCTAACAAATACTAAAGAAAAATTTGTGTATTTAATCTCCTAACAGAGACGGACTTTATACGGTGGCTGCATTAGCTAAAAGGGCGCAGTAAGATAGATACGGGTATAATCGCCTAATCTACCCGCGCTATCTGCCCCCTTATATTGTTTGTAATATCTAGCTATAGGTAAGGGTAAAAGTAAGGCTTTTGCGCATATTTAGGAGGTTAAGTAGTAGCTGTAAGCTCCATAAAGTGTAACTAAGAAAGTTCCTCAAATCTAGGGGAGAGATTTAAGGATACCCTTATTACTTAGAGTGTCTTTTAATACTTATAGTAAAATCATAGCATGCTTCCTACCTATCTAACCCTAGAAACTATAGTCTTGTAAAAGATCTATAGAAGATCTAGTTTGCTAGTATAATCGGGTTAGAAAACGGATATATTAGCGCTAGCCCTAACTCTAAGGAATAAGGGTAAAGGCACTTCGCCACTAACCTCCTTAATAAAGAGGCTTGGTGCAATACCCTTATCAGAGGCTAAATATACCAGCTTAGTTAGTTAGGTCTTAATCGCAGTTTCCTAATAGGCGTTAATCTTATAATAGAGTTTAAGCCCATACAAACCTTTATACGTTACAAACGGTAATTACTAATAAAGCGTAGATTATACGTTTTAATTCACTATTAACCTAGTAGGGTTATTTTAGTATAGATGCTGCGGATATAAGCTAGTGGTAAAGAGGGGACTAGCGTAGACTTAAAAGCCCAGTGTAACCCGTCCTTTAGAGCTATTAGAAAGGTATAAGGCAACAACAATTCTAATAATAATAGCAGTAGCAACAGTGGCATCTTCTTAACCCCTTCGTTTTAATTCACAAATTTCACTTAATAATATTAATTTCTATACTACACCCCCTAAAAAACCGAAGGCTTCTTAGTATTATACGATTGCTACTTCTAAGGCAAATATAAGCAATATACCCAAAAAGAGGACAAAAAAGGGGAGAGTACCTCGCTTCCCTCTAAGAGATAATCCTATAAATATTTAGCCTAGTTGCGCCCAGGCAAGTTATTCTATATTACCTTTTTTAAACATTCCACCTAATAAGGCACCTATAAATCCTAAGGTATTTAACAAATATAAAGATATTTACGAGAATAGAAGTAACAGCCAAGACGCTAGAGGAAGTAATTAAGGTAATTTAGCAATTATCCCCTTCTTCTTTTCTTAACAACTATAAATATGTCTAACGGCTTATAGCAAATCTAATATTTATTAAAGATAATACAGCCGACCTAAACTTAGAACCTAAAGCCGAAGGCGATAAAGCTAGTAACACTAGTAATAAAGCTAATAAAGTTGGCGATTAACTAGCACCTTATAGGTTAGGTATATACTTCCCCCCTATATAACGGCCTTATTTAACAATTATTAGGTAGCGGAAATAACCGCAGCGATAAGGACAATAAGGATAAGGAGTTACCTTCTTTAGAGGAGCTGAAAGATCTCTTTAGCGCATTTATATATAACTGTCTTAAACCTATAGCAGAAGATATTAATGAAATAGATAGCCTAACTAAGGGAATTAATATTGCGACTATCCCCTAGGCTATACAGAAGTTAGAGGCCCACGTAGTAGCTAACTAAGACTCCTTAATAGCTAATAATATAAATAATATTAGTAAGTTATAGATATTAAAAATATTGTTATTATAACCTAATAACTATAATATATAGACAATCTGCTTATTAGGGAGGAGGGTAATTATAAAAAAGGGAATATAGAAGGCAAATTATCCTTTATATTAAGGAAGCGGAAGCTTAAGCGGGACGACATTACTAATTATAATTTTAATAACCCTGCTAAAGAGAGTAGCGGGGGTGGCGAGGGTAGTAATAGTCTACGTCCCTAGAAGCAATAAAGGCCACCCACTTATCACAAAGACTTGTCTTCTAGCCCCCCTATCCCTCCTATCCTCAACCTTAACTCTTAATACCCGCAAGTTAGCTAGTAAGCGGTATCTACTCTATAGCCCGCTAGCCCTTTACTTTAGGAGCCTACCCTTCTCTATAGCATTAAACCGCCGCATAATAAGGCTAGAAATTGTACTTATAATAAGGACAAGGACGGAAATAGTAGTGGCATCGTTAATAACCAGAGCGACGTTTTAAACCTAGAGCCTACTATAAAGCGTTGTACCAGAACTAAAAATAATAAAAATAATAAAATAAGTATAGATAACAAATGGGAGATCGATAATATTCTAGGGGAAAGAATAACTAAGTTAGGGCGCGAATATAAGGTAGTTTAGAAGCCTACCTAAGTTTATAAGAGCGGGCTTTTAAATTCTAGAGATGCCCTTAAGTCTTACTAAAGACGCGTCTGGTATACTAAGGTTAGATCACCGTAGGCGCACTTTACAAAAGTAAAGGGCAGAGCTACCGTATGTAAGGGACGGCGGTAATGCTTTAGGATATCCTCGTTCTTAGATAGTAGTACTCTTTTTAGCTTAGAGGTCTATTTCTAGTTCAGTATTCTTATCCTTAGCGCATTTGGCAGGAATATCTTATAATTACTAGTCTAATAGATTTAAATTCTTTATATACTCTATATAATATACGGCTATAAAACTCTAATTACCGCCTCGCGTAAGCCATATTCTTGCTTAGCCTAGTTACGTTATACTAAAGTCTTAATACCGCTCTAATTAAGAACACTTTGGCATCCCGGCTTATTTTCTATAGCGGCTTATACGGATAGCTTTATATCCTGCCTTTCGCCTATCCTATTCCAACTTTTAAGCACCTAGTTATTAAAGAAAGTCCACTATAAGAAAACGAATATGCTAGATTAGTACAAATATCCTATCTATCAGCATATAATTCTCAATGGCTTTAAGGACTTCTTTACACCGCTTATTCTTTACATAACTAATAAACACAAAACTATATCTTAGTAACCACCTATTTCTTTCAGCCTCATCCAACGCATACGTAATAACCGCCTATAGTAATAGATACTAAACTATCCTTATCTCCTCTTTGCTCTTATTTATTCTAGTCTACACTATATATATAAAAGAACGCTAGCACTTTAGAGAATTATTATAAGATCTATTTATAACTCCGTTAAGCATAAATACAGGCCTATCTTTATCCTTAGAAATTCCTATTAGTATCTACTCGCTAGCAGGGCTATAGATTATATAGATCATTTTAATATACTTTAGGAGTTTAGGATCGTCCAATAACTAGTAGACGATCTTTATACTGCGACGTCTATATCCTAATACCGCTTTAAGCCCAAATATTTAACAATTATTAAAATAATGTTTTGCCGTTAAACGAAACGTGTTAATAAAATGCTTATAGCGGTTAGTTTTCTTCTATAAGAATATAAACTAGTTACTTACATAAACCTTTAAATGCTTAAGTACTCTAGCTAAACTAGAAGCAGTTAGCTAAATAATGTTATCCCTAACTGTTACTCCTACGGCTAAACTAAAAACAGTCGGCTAAAGGATATAATCCTTAACTAGTGTTACTAGAGTAAGGCAAGGTAATATCCTAGTTATATTATCTTTATCTATTAGGGGTTTAAGAGGTAATAATTACATAGGGGTTAAGGATGCGCTTAGTTCCCCCTTAAAGTAGTTTTAAGTAAGTTTATCCTCCACTCCAGAGTATACAGAGGGGGTATCATTATTAGGAGGTATTAATTTCTCATCAATATCTACCAAAGGGTAAGAAAGATAGGGCTAAATACTCGTCGTTATATCATTAATACTAAAGTTAGTAGTAATTACCATCTCCCCAATACTATAAGAAGAGTTAAGCTTAATAGGTATTAGTTCCTCATTAATATCTACTAGAGGGGGAAGAGAAAGATAAGGCCGGATATTACTTATTATATTATTAACGCAAGAGTCAGTAGTACTCTTATTAGCCTTATCTAATAATAAGTCTCTAGTACGTATAATTCGCCTTTAGTTACTTACAGAGCTAGTAGCCTAGCAGTTTAGAGTTACTACGGGAAGTTATTAATAGATTTTTGTTGCCGGTTATAGAAGGAAAGTATTTATAGGAAATAGAAATAGAGTATACTAAGTAAGTATTTATATAAGGGAAGCACGGCGAAGCTACTAGCACTAAGCGGCTTCCCATATATAGGGCTGCCTAAATCCTCCGTAAGCTAAAGCGCGTGGCGTATACGCCTATAGCTAAATCAAAATATAGTAATAACTTAGAAATACTGCAGAAGTTTATATACAAGGTTTATTATTAGTTACACTTATATCTAAATACCTTATTATATCCCAAGGGAACGGCTTAGTATTTAAATGCGATAGGGCCAAATAGAAGTAAATAGTAAGGCCTACTCCTGTAGTTCTCAGAGCTTAGAGAATTGCGCTAAAACAATCGGCCTATGTAGAACATTCTACTCTTAATTTCGTAGTGGAGACTCGGCGACTAGATAAGCAAATACCCTGCATTTTTAGGCACTACTTATATAGGTAGTAGCATTATAGGGCACAAATTTACACATAACATAGCTGCGTTAATTAGGGTATAATACGCTGCTAATTTCATAAGGCAAGACAGGCACTACTTATATTAGGCTTTAATTCAAGCGCCTATCTTTAATAATCCTTATAGCCACGCCCTACGCACCACCCGCCACTTATTTTTGTATATTATTTTATATAGGATCCCACGGGAGCTTCTAAATAGGTTTATCGGTTAATTCCCCTTAGGATTCCTTATTCTCTAAAACTAAAATATAACTTAGCGAAAATGTACTAGTTATTATATTTATATTAAACTAACCAGTAGCGCTTCTAATAGCTTTTAGTATACGCCAGCTTATAACCTTCTAGTTTACTTCATTTAACCGATCTTTTCTTAGCTTTTCGTTTACGCGTTCTAAAATTTCTTCCCTTTTAGGTATATTCACATTATTCTAGCCGCGCCCTAAGCTAATAATATTTCTAGCTTCCTTATTTATAAATTTCTACTAATCCTTATTAAAAAAAGGCGCCTTAGCCTAGGCCTATATACTTGCCAAAAAACGCTACCACTACTCTAAGTTATGCTAAGCTGCATCCCGCACCTGCTTTACAGTAGCATTAGCCCTAATATCCATTATACGTGGTAGCGTTTAAAAATAGATATTGGTAAAATTACTAGGTCCTAATATATCGTGGCGAAGCAAAGTTTTACAAATAGAGAATTTTAAGTTATTTAAGTGTCTTAGCTAACGCCACTAGCATTACCCCTATTAGTTTGGTTTTATAAAACTGGTCCTCCCGCCTTCCCCAGGGTCGCACTAACTATTTAGCTAAATGCTGCTGGTTCTAGCAGCCGCGCCAGATATAGCCCACTTAATACTTCTACCACGTTACGGAATATGCAGAAGAACCATATAAGGTCACCATTTAGGCAGCCCCTAGCTAATACGTCAGATCTTTCTTATACTAATAGCCTAGTTATTAGAAGGACAATTTATTTTATAAATTATAAAACCTCCCTAACGCTCCGTATAAACTAGAAAAATAATTTGCTTATAGAGTAAAAGATTATCTTTATACTATTTTCCAATACCCAAAATATAACTCTTAATAATGCATAATTATAAAAATGGCCAGTATAAGGCCTGCGGAACTATATTATATATTAGTAAATTAATAGCTAAAATTAGGGGGGCTTTATACATTAAAGTTGACCTTACAACCTTAATTACCGTCTTAGTAGTATGCACTTATATCCTAATCATACCTATATACCCGAAACTTAATAGCCAAACAAAAAATGCGTATTTAGAGCGATTTTATTAAAGCCACAATCACAAACTCTAACTAAGAGTAATACTAGCGCAATAAAGCCAGACGCGCTAGACCTCGGAATCTTTAATTAACCCTTTAGAGAGGCATATTACATAGAAGAAAATAATAAGTAAGCAGAAAGCGGCACTATATAACGCTATTTTAATAATAGAAGGGTTCGGATACCATAAAAACCAAGTAGTAATAAGGAAGAGGGTAGAGTAAGTAAATCTGCTAACAGGAGCTATAATCTTAAATATCTAAGAAAATAGAAAAAGTGAAGATAAAAGTAGAAGCAGGGTAGCTTATAATAATATTATTCCTTAAAAATAAGGCGGGCTATATAAACGCTATATTATTACCACTAAATAACTTAACTAAGCGGCTTCCTAATAAGTTATCGCCCTAACCTCAGGTGATAAGTAACTAAAGAAGGCACTTAGGGCATATAGGGGTCAGTTACCTTCTCCATTCTATCACTAGATCGAGTATTTAATACTATTTATAATTTTGGGTAATACTAAATAGAAAAAGAAAAGAGTATAAATCTTTTATTTTAGCTGGTAACTTATAAGTTTTCTACATCCTTATACCCCACATTAATCTTTATCTCCTAGCTATACGCTTATAATACGGCGCTATAGTTTACAAGCACTAAAACTATATAGATACTTCACCGGACCTTCTATTAACTTAGTCTTAATATTAAACTTAAAATATCTTAGAATAGGTTAGCTTGCTAGTATAGCTAACACCTATATCTTCTTTCCCTCTTCGTCCTACTTTTCTACTGCCATTTTAATAAGTATTCTACCCAAACTAGACTTCTAATAAGACTTATATACAGTAAGAGTAGAGATTTTCATCTAATAATCTTAGGAGTACCTAGCGTAAAATTAGCTATGCCCCTAAGCCTACAGCCTAAGAACTATACTAATGCCCCTTAGCGTAAGTTTATTCCTTATAAAACTCAATATTATCCAGGTTTTTATCTCAACGTAGGTTTTTAATACCCTCTAGAAGGCTGTTAAGAATACCTTCGTTTTATTAGCTTGCAAACTTATACTAGATAAATAGTAGTACTATATAAATGCCCTCCTTAGGCAGTAGCTAGGGTTCTAGGCTACTTATAATAAGGACGCCAAAAATCACAGTTCCGCTAATTAACACCATTAAATCTTGCCTGGCCTATAGCGACTTAACTACCTTAGCTTCGTTTTTATTATACGGGCTTTCCACACTATAAACACTTAAGGTAGAACTAAGAAACGTATTAATAAAATCAACTATATAAAAGTCGTATATATCTATTAGGAATTCTTTAAAATATAATCTCTAAATCTTAAAAGATTAGGAGGTTTTAAAAGCCAAAACAATAACACAGGTTACTCAAAATACATCCATATACGTAAGCGGTCGAATTTAATAAGTAGCCATCACAGGAAAGAGCGAAGAAAAGCAAAATTGGCAATAGATAGAGGAATACCCTTAAAAGATATATAGAGAAGTCACAATATTAATTAGACAAGAGCTATTAGGACTGTCGCGGGTATAATAACTATAGCCTCTACTCCAACTAACGGAATTAGGTTCTTTAGTATTACCATTCCACCCTACCTTTAAATAGCATCTAGTAAAGGATTCCGTACGGCAAGCATAGCTAAGAATTATCGCCACACGCATTATACTAATTCATCGTTATGCATTTTATGTCTACTTAGTATCACCTAATACTTAACCTCTAAGAACGTATATATATAAGCCTAACGCTACCAAATGCTATTAAATACAAAGATAAGGTATTAAGGTAAAAGATTTAGTTTCCTAAGCTAGATACAAATGACTACTATTAAGGGCCCATAATGGATAGACGCGGCCTCTACTTTAAAACATTCTCCATACCTTTCTCTTTAATATAGTTCTCTAAGCCTTAGAGATTCTCCTAAATTATAGTCTATAATTTAATTAGAATAGATACCGCATAAGAGATATTAAACATACTTAAAATATATATACGTTAGAGTGGTTACACATTAATTTAAGGAAAGTAGATAAATAGATAACATCCTATATTTATTACCCTCTAGTTTTTCTATAAAGAGCATTAAGTAACTTCTATTAAGACTTAGAGAAGGAATAAATTAAGGAGTAAGAGAGTTTATCCGCAGTCCTCTTATCTAGGTAGATGTAGAGAATTTCACTTAATATTAAATTATCAAGTATTCGAGCGACTTATTAGTATTTTAGGCGGTTAGGATTTCCTAAACCCGCACCTACCGTTTATTAGTCTTTTAGGCCTATAGTAATTTAATTATCTAATAGGCCGGTACTAGGACGCGACTTTAGAGGTTCCGTTTGCTAGCCTTATATACCCTTAAGTTAGTAAGTGCTAGAACGCGAAGAAGTTTTAGGCTTAGTAGTTAATCTAGGACGACTTTCTAATGTAATTAAAGACGCCTTTTCTAGATCCATATCGGCGTATAATAAGGCACTTACTCCTAGGTCGGTAATTAATACACTATAGCTTAAATCTCAATCCTAGCTACTAGTAATAATTATAAGAGGCTGCTAAATATACCAGTCTAAGACTAGTAGGGTCTAGCAAATTGCGGCTTAAAAGAGCGAGCCAATTGTTAAAGAAGTAGCATCTATATTAAAGAATAAAGTGGCCGTAAATAGCTAGTAGAAATAGGGGAGACTAGGGAATAGTTTAAAAGAAGTAGTAAAAATAGCGAAGTTAAGGAAGTAATAAATAAAAGCTATAGAAGAAGGCGATAAGGCAACCGGTAAAGTGGATGGTAAAGGTAATTATACATCCCTAGCGTAACGGGGCGAAATCAGCTTTATATATCACTTATCTCCATTTTACACCTTTAAGATTTAAAGCATTCTTAGGTTTATTAAGGCGTTTTAGCCTTTAATTCTTACGGGACGCATTATTATATTATTAAAAAGAAATTAATAGGAGCTTCTAAACTTTATAGTAGTAGGTAGGCCACATCTAATTAACTAGGGAGACAGCTGCATATCCTTACTTTAATTAGCTATTTAGTTTTCTATTGTAGATCTTTAGAGGAGCACGAGTCGTAGTAGTGGAGTTTAGCATAGTATGGTGTCTTAAGGGTAATAAGGTAAGGGGCTAATATATACTAAGCTAAAATTACAAGGGTATTATCGTTGCGATCGCAATAATAATCCCCTATAACATTTCCTACTTCTTTTACTTTTACACCCCATTACCTTCTTTTTTTAGTTTAACTAACCTATAGGATTGTAAATGCCTTTCTGCTTTAGCAGTGTAGTAAAATAGATTTTAGCGCTACAGTAATTCTATTCCGTGGCCTTTCCCTTCCTAAAACTAATTATTATCTGCTATAAAACGGAGAAGTAGTCCTTCCTAGTATACTATTACAGCTCGCTCGCACCGTCCGTTCTTATTACACCATAGGTTTACCTTCTATTACTCCTCTCCTAAGGGATACTTATAAATAATAGTCATTATCAAATAAGATCGAGCTATTTACGTAATTCCTGCGCTTTACTAATAAAGGCGAAGCGGTAAAAGCCTATAAAAGAGTAGTAGACGAAATTTTAAAGGCCTTACCTACTAACTACAGAGAGGCGCTTAGCTTAAATAAAACCCTAACGGTCTTAGGCCCCTAGAACACCCTAGCAATCCTAAAAGCCGCGAAAGCCCTAAAAGCCCTAGAGGCCTTAACGACCCCTATAGATCTAGAGACTAGGAAAGCCATAGTTAAATTCATTTTATTATTCCGGATTCTTAAAAGATAAGGAACCCTACCTCCTAATAAAAGCCCAGACCTACTTTACGGAGAAAACCCCGCCCCTAAAAAATGCTAAAATTTATCACCGGCAGCTATAGAGCGACTAGTTACAGTTTACACGAAAATTTAGTCTCTAGATAATTATAAATTAGAACAGTTTCTTAAGCTTTATAATCCGGCTAAGGGCGGATTACTTAAGGCTCTCTAGAAACCATATATTAAACTAACAAAAGCTAATAACTAGGTAATAATTCGTAACCTAGCTAATGTCCTTAACGCAGGCAAAAATGCAGTTAGTTGTAGGTTAATAAAGTCTGTTCTATCTAAGACGCTAAATAATAAGGTAGAGTAATTAAAGAAAAAAGGGTATAAGCCTAAAAAGGGCTAATGATTTAGAGCTTTAGCACGGGAGATGGCCTATTTATTAGGAGGAGAGCGCCTTAAACTAAACGATATTGCTAGCTAAAAATAAAGTCGTCTTAAACCTAGAGTACTTATTAGTCTCTATAACCTAGATTCCAGTATAATATTAGTTTTTAATTACCTCTATTAAATTAATAACTAACCTATAATAGTATTAAAAGGCATATAGCACCTAAAGAATTTAATATATTTATTGCTTAGATAGAAATATAACTATAATACCAGAAATAAACGGAATTATCTCCTTTAGCAAGAAACCTAAAGGATATATATCTCTATTATACTAATACTAACTCCATAAATCAGCCTAAAGCCAACAGCGCCATCTAAAGCCCTAGGGGTATAAAAAGATTAACTACTACTAAGTAGTCTAATACCAAACGTACTAGGCGCGAGTTATCTAAAATAAGCAGTTTGTAAGCCGTCCCTAATAAAAGTTCTAATTAAATATTTCTAACGTCTTTAAGGGACCAACATAGCATAGCCAATCTTTATTTAGACCCTCCTAAAATACTATTACCTTTTAAATCTACCTTAATCCCTAAGATCTACTTATACCCTTTAGAAGTCCCTCTTAACCCAAGCCATTACTTGACCCCTAGAATGTCCTTCTCTTTTAAACCTACCTTAATTCCTTAAATCTACTTAGATCTACTATTAATTCCTTCTAATATAAACCTGGACTATTACTTAAATTCTAAAGTACCTCCCCCTTTTAAACCTCTTAATTCCTAAAATCTATTTAGATCCTCTATTAATTCCTCTTAATTTAAATTCTAATCTCTAGCTAATTACTCCGCCAGCTACTATAGTAATAAATAACTAGCTTAATTTATACCCTACATTTCTATATATAGTAAGCCTTAACCTAAACTAGAATTCGCAATATAGTACTCCCTGCACATTTTAATATTATTCCTACTCTACTTCTAGGGAACTCGCGGCCTTAGACAGCTCCTATAAGGCTATAGCCGTATAGACCCATATAGATATATAAGTATATCCACCCCCCTTCCCTATAAAGTATTAAGGCGTATTATTAAGTACTCCTATTATATTGCTGCTCTAAAGTTTAGGGTATTTATATTTCGTAGAAATCCTAAACCCTAACAAACTATTATCTAAACTTAGTGGGCCAAGTGCTAATATTACTATAGCCTTTACCGTACTATCCCCAGGGTTCGCCCAGATTTCCTTATTTATATTATTATAATATACTAAATATTGGTTTTTGACGGAGACCGCGTCTTTAGTAGTACGGAGGATTTTAGTAGTGTGCTACCTAGCGACTTTCTAAATATTTTTTATTAGCATACTACTAATCTACCTAGCGTTAGTAATACCTCAATATATAGTGAAATATAAAGTGACATTATTTCACTATTAGGTATTTTATAAAAGGGGAAGTCCTCCTTTTAGGAGAATAAGGATTGGCTCTATACTAATAGAAAGGCGCGCAAGTAATCTAAATATCTGCTATCCATACCAGAAGCTATCTATAGTGCGGATATAATAAGTCTAAAAAAGATGCAAGTAATAGACGCATTAGTGAATAAATATAAAGACCCTTTAAAGGGGCTGATTTTTCTTTAGCGGGGCTGATTTTTAGTAGGGCTAATTTCTAGTCGGGCAGGGCCCATATAACACCGCCTGTTTCTAAGAACCGTTATTACACTAATACGCGCCTAAGCATCAACGCGCCTTATAGAAGAGGTGCGGGCGACTTATAGAAATTGTCTCAATATTTATAGGTGAAGAGGATATGCTATATAATATATATAAGTATCTATCTCTTACACGGCACGAATAGGTCGTAATCCATTTTAAACATATTAATTGTGGAGGGTGCAGGCTCATAGGGTAGGATCTAGGCGATATCCTAGCGTTTATAAGGCTTTTTAGGCCTAAACTTTAGAGATCTGGCCTAAATCCTACCCAGTGCCCCTAATAGGGTAGCCTGCC
>Ga0307515_10009683_pt1 | contig 18584 bp, 15 predicted proteins | sample 17_EM_MG_FD_194513 | JGI IMG/M metagenome (GOLD analysis project Ga0307515, IMG submission 194513) | Populus trichocarpa ectomycorrhiza microbial communities from riparian zone in the Pacific Northwest, United States - 17_EM | ecosystem: Host-associated > Plants > Roots > Unclassified | place...
GATGTCCGGCCGATCCGCGAGTCGCTCGCGCTCGACATCGACCCGGCGCGCGACCGGTTCTCCGGCACCGCCGAGATCGTCGTCCACCTCGACCGCCCGCGCGATCACATCTGGCTGCACGGCCGCGGCCTGACGGTGACCGACGCGGCGATCACGCTGCCGTCCGGCGCCCGGATCGCGGCGCGCTGGGACGAGGTCGATCCGACCGGGGTGGCGCGGGTCGCGCCGGCGGCGCCCGCGCCGGCGATGACCGGCGACGTCACGCTGACCCTGCGCTACGAGGCGGCCTACGACGCGCAGCTGGTCGGCGTGTACCGCGTGGTCACCCGCAGCGGCCCCGCGGTGTTCTCCAAGTTCGAGGCGATCTACGCCCGCCGCGCGTTCCCGTGCTTCGACGAGCCGGGGTTCAAGACCCCGTTCGACGTCGCGATCACCGCGCCCGCCGCCGCCGACGTGATCGGCAACATGCCGGTGGCCGAGACCGCGCCGGACGGCGCGCGCAAGCGGGTCCGGTTCGCGACCACCCCGGCGCTGCCGTCGTACCTGATCGCGTTCGCGGTCGGCCCGTTCGACACCCGCAGCGCCGCGGTGCCGCCCAGCCCGGTGCGGCCCGAGCCGCTGCCGCTCGGCGCGGTGGCGATCCGCGGCCGCGGCGACGCCACCGCGTACGCGCTCGCCGAGGAGATCGCGCTGCTCGCCGAGCAGGAGCGCTACTTCGGGATCCGGTTCCCGTTCCCCAAGCTCGACCTGATCGCGGTGCCCGACTTCCAGTCCGGCGCGATGGAGAACGCCGGCGCGATCACGTTCCGCGACGCGCGGCTGTTGATCGACGACCGGGTGTCGTCGCAGGACGACCGGGTCGGGGTGACCAGCGTGCTGGCGCACGAGACCGCCCACCAGTGGTTCGGTGACTTCGTCACGATGAAGTGGTGGGACGACCTGTGGCTCAACGAGGGCTTCGCGACCTTCCTCGATACCAAGACGCTGCGCGCGGTGCGGCCGGCGCTCGAGGCCGAGCTCAACGCCGCGTACCGCTTCGACTCGGTGATGAACGTCGACGGCCTGGCGACCGCGCGGCGGATCCGGCAGCCGATCGAGACCACGCACGACATCACCAACGCATTCGACGGCATCACCTACGAGAAGGGCGCCGCGGTGCTGACGATGATCGAGCACCACATCGGCGACGAACCGTTCCGCCGCGGCCTGCACGACCTGCTGGCCGCGCACGCGTTCGGCAACGCCACGACCGAGGAGCTGGTCCAGGCGCTGGCCGCGGCGTCGCACAAGGAGCTCGGCCCGCTGGTGTCGAGCTTCCTCGACCAGCCCGGCGTGCCGGTGGTGTCGGCGCGGTCGCGCTGCGACGGCGGGCGCGGCCGCGTCGAGCTCGCGCAGGCGCCGTGGCGCGCGATCGGCGCCACCGCGGCATCGGACGCGCGGTGGACGATCCCGGTGTGCGTGCGGTTCGGGGCCGCCGGGCGGGTCGACCAGGCCTGCACCGTGCTCGACGCGGCGACCGGCGCGGTCGAGCTGCCGGCGTGCGCCGACTGGATCTGGCCCAACGCCGATGCGGCCGGCTACTACCGCTCGGCGCTGTCGGTCGAGGACTTCGCGCGCCTGACCCGCGGCGCGGCGGCTCCGCGCAGGGCCGGCGGCGCGGCCGCGGCGCCGCTGTCCACCGTGGAGCGCGTCCAGCTCGGCCACGACCTGGTGGCCGCGTTCGCCAGCGGCGCCCTGCCCGGCGGCGACGTGCTGCGCGCGCTCGAGCCGCTCGCCCGCGATCCGCACGGCGCCGTGGCGCTGGTCCCTCGCAAGCTGCTCGAGCTGGTCGACGCGTTCATCGTCGACGGCCCCGCGCACGCCCGGCAGCGCGCCGCGCTGCGCGCGCGGATCTCGCGGCTCTACGCGCCCGTGGTCGCCGCGGTCGGCTTCGCGCCGGCCGCGGCCGATTCGCCGTGGCGCCGGCGGCTGCGCACCGAGCTGCTCGGCTTCCTCGCGCTGCAGATCGAGGACGCCGCGGTGCTGGGCGAGGCCGCCCGGCGCGGCCGCCGGATGCTGGGCCTCGACCGGCAAGCCGGGCGCGACCGCGCCGCCGACGCCGTCGCGCCCGACCTCGCCGACCTCGCGCTGTCCGCCGCGGCGCGCCGCGGCGGCGCGGATGTCTTCGACGCGCTGGTCGCCGAGCTGACGAGGTCCGACGACGCGCAGGTCCGGCAGCGCGCGCTGGTCGCGCTGGCCCAGACCCGCGACCCGGCGCTGATCGGCCGGGCGCTCGACCTCGCGCTCGAGCCGGCGCTGCGCAAGAACGAGCGGCTGGTCGCGCTGCGCATCCTGCTCGGCGCCAGCGCGACCCGCGACGTGGCGTGGGCGTGGCTGACCGCGCACTTCGATCAGCTGGTGCCGCTCCTGCCCGATCGGTTCGGCGGCCAGATCCCGCTGGCGCTCCGGATCTGCGATCCCGACCGGATCGAGCGCACCCGCGCGTTCTTCGCGACGCGGATCGAGCAGCTCACCGGTGGGCCACGCAACCTCGCCCAGGCGCTCGAGAACGCCGCGCAGTGCGCCGCGCGGGTCGCCGCGCAGCGCGACAGCGTGCTCGGCTACCTCGACGGCCGCTGACCCGCGGCCCGCGGCCGGCCGGCGACGCGGCAGAACGCCTGGGCGCGGACATCGCGCCGCCAGCTCGCCGGTGACGCGCCGGTCAGCGCGCGGACGTGGCGGGTCATGTCAACCTGGCGGCATGCAGTCCTCGGCATCGCGGCCATTCCGGATCCTTCTAGCACTCGCGCTCGCGGCATGCGGCACCGGCACCGGCGCGCGCGGCCCCGAGGGTCCCACCGCTCCGGCCGCCGTCGAGGCGGTGCTGCGGGCGCAGACCCAGGCGCTGCTCGACGCGGTCTCCGCCGGCGACGCCGCGGTCTGGGACCGCTACCTCGATCCCCGCGTCGTCTACCTGTCCGAGGCCGGCGAGGTCGAGGGCAAGGCCCAGCTGCTCGCCGAGGTCAAGCCGCTGCCGCCGGGGATCTCGGGCAACATCTCGATCAGCCGGTTCGAGGTCCAGCAGTTCGCCGACACCGCGTTCGTGCTCCACGTCGACGAGGAGTCCGAGGACTACTTCGGCCACGCGATCCACGCCCGCTACATGACCACCGCGACCTGGCAGCGGAGCGCCGGCGGCTGGAAGCTGATCGGCTCGCAGGTCCTCGCGTCGTTGACGGATCCGCCCGCGATCGCGCTGCCCGCGGCGCAGCTCGACGAGTACACCGGCGGCTACCGGCTGACCGACGCGATCGGCTACGCGATCCGGCGCGACGGCGATCACCTCGTCGGCGAGCGCACCGGCCGGCCGCCGCAGGCGCTGCAGGCCGAGGCCCGCGACGTGTTCTTCGTCGCCGGTCAGCCGCGGTCGCGCAAGATCTTCCAGCGCGACGCCGGCGGGCGGATCACCGGGTTCGCCGATCGGCGCGAGGCCCGCGACGTGGTGTGGACCCGGCAGGATCCGCCGCGCTGACCCCGGCGGTGTCGTCGGGCGGCCGCGCGGCGTGGTCGGCGCGGCGGCCGCGAGCTACGCTGCCGGGCGATGAGCTATCGCGACGACCGCGACGCGGATCAGGCGCGGATCGCCGCGCTCGAGCGCGACCTCGCCGAGGCCCAGGACAAGCTCGCCGCGCTGCAGGACCGCCAGTCCCAGGCGCTCGTGCTCGCCGGTCGCGGCGCGCTGGTGCCGGGCGGCGGGACCGGCGCGGCGACCCGCTGGTTCGGCCCCAGCACGCTGCAGCTGGCGCGCCGGTTCGACGGCGCGTTCCCGACCGATCGGTTCGAGGAGCTGATCGAGCGGATCCGCGAGATCACGCGCGATCCGGGGCGGACCGAGCTGCTCAGGTCGTCGCTCACCTGGTTCGCGTCGCGCGGCGAGAAGTCGACCGGGCCGTTCCGCGTCGTGACCGTCACGATCCGCGGCGGCTCGACCACGCTCACGGTCACCGATCGGCTCGCCGGGCTGGCCGGCGCGATCTACGGCGGCGTCGGCGGCGGGGTCGGCGGCGGCGGGCTGAGCCTGCCGATCATCGCCGCGACCGCGGTGCCGTTCCTGGCGCCGGTGTTCATCCTGGGCTGGCTGGGCGGCGTGTTCCTCGGCACCCGCGAGATCTACCTGCGCAGCGCCCGCCGCCGCGCCGTCGCGCTGCAGCAGCTGTTCGACGCCCTGGTCGAGGACATCGAGGGCGGGATCGAGGGCGGGATCAACGGCGGTGCGCCCGAGGGCCGGAGCAACGGCGCGCTCGAGACCGGGATCCAGGGCGCGCTCGAGACCGGGATCAAGACCCCGTGAGCTTGAGCGACTCGAGCATGCCGCGGAACGTCTTGGCGGCCGCGTCGACCGTGGCCTTGGCGCCGACCAGCTTGAAGTAGTATGGGCCCGACGGGCTGTTGACGATCGCCGCGAGCAGCGCCTGATCGGTCTTGTCGACCGGGTCGGATCCACCCGGCATCCCCATCGTGGTGTAGCGGCCGGTGACCGACACGAACGTGGCGTCCTGACCGCCGAACTTGGTCTTCTCGATCTTGGCGACGTCGCGCGACGCCTTGCCGTCCGGCTGCTGGAACTGGTTGACCCAGCGCTCGACGTTGTCCTCGGTGCTGCCCGCGCCGTTGGGGCCGAAGTGGGTGATCACCAGCTCGGCCTCCGCGCCGTCCTTGGCCGGCAGCACGAAGTCGGCGACGCGCATGCTCGAGGTGATCGGCTTGGACGTCCAGTCGGCCGGCGCAGCGACCGTGAACGGCCCCATCGCGAGCCGTCCGTCGGGCTGCTTCTCGAGCGTCCGGGGCGCGGTCTGCTCGGGCACCGCGCCCGGTGGGCTGCCGCCGGGCATCCCGGCGTGCGGGTTGGGCATCCCGGCGTGCGGGTTGGGCGCCGCGGCGGTGGGCGGCGCGGCCGCCGGCGCCTGCGAGCCCGCCTGCCAGTCGGTGGCAGGCGGCAGGTCGCCCTTGGGCGGGGCCTTCTTGCACGAGGCGACGAGCAGGACGGCGAGCAGCAGGGCGCGGGTCATGTCGGGACTGTAGTGGCAGGGCTCGCGGTCCACCAGCCATCGCGCGGCCGTTTGGCTGCCAGCGTCTGCTAGCGTCGCGTCATGGTGCCCTGGAAGACTCTCGCGACGGTCGCGACCGCCGACGGCGCGCTGGAGCTGCGCCAGCGCGGCGAACGTGAGTTTCTGATGACGATCGCCGGCCGCGTGCTGATGACCAGCAACGATCGCCGCTCCGAGCAGGCGCTCGCGACGCTGGCGTGCGGGGCGATCACCGCGCCGCGGCCGCGGATCCTGATCGGCGGGCTCGGCATGGCATACACCGTGCGCGCCGCGCTCGACGCGCTGCCCGCCGCCGGCCAGGTCGTGGTCGCCGAGCTCACGCCCGCGGTCGAGGACTGGTGCCGCGGGCCGCTCGCCCCGCTGACCGGCGCCGCGCTCGGCGATCCGCGGGTCCGCGTCGTGATCGACGACGTGTCGCGCGCGATCGCCGGCGCGCCCCGCGGCCACTACCACGCGATCCTGCTCGACCTCTACGAGGGCCCGCACGCGGCGACCCAGCGCGCCGACGATCCGTTCTACGGCCGCGCCGCGCTCGCCCGGAGCCACGCCGCGCTCGCCGCGGGCGGCGTGCTCGCGGTGTGGTCGGAGGAGCCCGACGAGGCGTTCGCGCGCCGGCTGTCGGCCGGCGGCTTCGACGTCGCGACCCACCGGCTCGGCAAGCCGCGCAGCCACGCGGTCTACCTCGGCCGCCGGCGCTAGGCGAATCGAGCGATGTCTCGGCGCGGTCTCAGCGCGGTCTCGGCGCGGTCTCAGCGCGGGACGACGCTGCCGCGGGCGGGCCGACGCGGCCGGGCGACCAGCCGATCGACCAGCGCGCTGGTGCGGCCCTCGGCGAGCGGGCAGCCGGAGCGCAGCGCGTGGCGGTAGGCGACCAGCGCCAGCCGGCGGGCGCGCTCCTGCTTGCCGATCGCATCGTAGAGCGCGGCCAGCACGGTCTCGATCCGCCACGCGTCGGTGCAGCTCGGCGGTACGGTCCCGCTCGGCGACAGCTCCGCCAGCGTGGCCTCGAGCGTCTCGACCGCCTGGGGCATCCGGCGGCCCTCGAGCAGCCGCTGCGCGCGGTCGAGCGCGGACGAGATCAGCGCATCGGTGCGCGAGTCCCGCTGCTCGGTCGGCCCGGACGCGGTCCCGAGCCGGCGGCGCCGCGTCGGTTGCTCGAAGAACTCCGAGCCGCCGGCGAGCGGCTCGAGCCGCCCCGCGAGCGCGGCGAGCAGCGCCGCGGAGAACTCGGCCACGGTGGGGAACCGGGCGCCGGGCGCGGCGTCGAGCGCGCGCAGCAGGGCGCGATCGACCGCCGGCGAGATCTCGAGGTCGGGCGCGCGCTGCGACGGGGCCTGGACCACCTCGGACAGCTGCCGGGTGAGGATCGTCGAGATGTGGCCGGAGAACGGGGTCGTCGCGGTCAGCATCTCGTAGACGATGGTCGCAGCGGCGTAGATGTCGGCGGCGACCGTGGGGTGCGCGCCGGAGATCACCTCGGGCGCCATGTACGCGGGGGTCCCGGCGACCAGGCCCGCGATCGATGGATCCTCGGCGACGGTGCGGGCCAGGCCGAAGTCGATGATCGTGACGATGTCGACCTCGTCGACCAGCACGTTGTGGCTCTTGAGATCGGCGTGGACGATGCCGGCGTCGTGGATCGCCGCGAGCCCGGCGAACAGCTGCGCCGCGATCGCCTCGACCCGCTCGCACGGCAGCGGGCCGCGCTGCGCGATCACCTGGTTGAGCGGCGTGCCGTAGGCGTGGGCCATGACCAGGAACGGCATCCCGTCCTCGCCGGTGCCGTGATCGAGCGCCCGCACGACGTTGGGGTGCGAGACCGTCCGCAACAGCCGCGCCTCGTCGGTCAGCCGCTCGACCAGCAGCTGGTCGCTCGACAGCGTGTCGCGCACCCGCTTGACCGCCACGAGCTGACCCGAGCGGTGGCGGGCGGCATGGACCTGGCCCATCCCGCCGCGGCCCAGCAGCTCGCCCAGCTCGTACTGGTCGTTCGGCATGGCTAGCCACGGAGCAGCCGGCGTGCCGAGCCGCAGACGGTGCGCGTTCCGCGTGCCTCCCGGGCAAGTCCGCGAATCTGGGTCGGCGCGGGCCAGCGCAAGGCGACCCACACATACACAACTACCCAGGGGCCCCGAGTCAGGAATTACCCGGCGAGTGCCCCGTCGGGGTTGACACGCCGTCTTGAAGCGACCGGAGCGGCGAGATTGTTATGTAGGTATTGTGGCGACCGGCGCGCGCCGCCGCATCACCAGATCCGCACGCGATCGGTGGGAGCGAGGTACAGCGCCTCGCCCGCCTTGACCCCGAACGCCGGGTACCAGGCGTCGAGGTTGCGCACCGTGTCACCGCGGTACTCGGCGGGCGCGTGGCCGTTGGTCAGGACCTGGCGGCGCAGGGCAGGCTCGCGCGCCTTGCGGCGCCAGCTCTGCGCGAAGCTGAGGAAGAACTGCTGATCACCGGTCAGCCCGGCGACGGTCGGCGCCTGCTCGCCGCCGAACGCCAGCCGGTAGGCATCGAACGCCGCGGCCAGCCCGGCGACGTCGGCGATGTTCTCGCCCAGCGTGAGCGTGCCGTTGACCGCGAGATCGGGGAACGGCCGGTAGCCATCGTACTGCTTGACCAGCTGCGCCGCGGCCGCCTTGAAGTGGGCGAAGTCCTGGGGCGTCCACCAGTTCGCCAGCTTGCCGGTCGCGTCGAACAGCGCGCCGGTGTCGTCGAAGCTGTGGCTGATCTCGTGGCCGATCACCGCGCCGGTCGCACCGTAGTCCATGACGATCGGCCGGGCCGGATCGAAGTACGGCGGCTGCAGGATCGCCGCCGGGAAGTTGAGCGCGTTCATCGCCGGCAGGTTCACCGCGTTGACCAGCTGCGGGGTCATCACCCACTCGCCGCGATCGACCGGCCGGCCGAGCTTGTCGAGGTTGCGCCGGTACTCGAACAGCTCGGCGCGCTCGGCGTTGCCGTACGCGTCGCCGGGCACGACCTCGAGCCGGGAGTAGTCGCGCCAGCTGTCGGGGTAGCCGACGCCGACCTTGAGCGCGGCGAGCTTGGCCTTGGCCCGCGCCTTGGTCTCCGGCGCCATCCACGCCAGGTTGTCGATCCGGCGCGCGAACGCGGCCAGCTCGTTCGCAACCATCGCCTCGGCCCGCGCCTTCTCCGCCGCCGGGAAGTAGCGCGTGACGTAGAGCTTTCCGACCGCCTCGCCCAGCGCCTCGCTGGTGGCGTCGACCGCGCGCTTCCAGCGATCGCGCTGCACCGGCGTTCCGGACAGCACCTTGCCGTGGAACGCGAACCACTCGTCGTCGAACGCTCGCGGCAGGACGTGGGCGCGGCGCTCGATCGCGTGGAACGCCAGGTAGTCCTTCCAGGTCTCGAGCGGCTGGCCGGCGACCAGCGCGGCGATCGCGACGACCGCGCCCGGCTGCCAGACCACGAACCCGGCCTGGCGCTCGAGCCCCGCGGCGGCCAGGAACGCCGGCCAGTCGAGCCCGGTCGCGCGGTCGGCGAGCTCGCCGCGGGTCCAGTGGTTGTTGCCCTTCTCGACGTCTTCGGTATCGACCCGCGGCGCGTGGGCGCTCGCGAGCTTGCGCTCGAGCTCGACGATCCGCGCGGCCTTCGCGTCGCCGTCGGCGAGCCCGGCGAGCCCGAGCATCGCCGCGACGTGGGCCTGGTAGCGGTCGCGGATCTCGGCCATGCGCGGCGACGCGTCGAGGTAGTAATCGCGATCGGGCAGGCCGAGGCCGCCCTGGAGCAGGAACGCGGCGTAGCGGCCCGGCTCGCTGAGGTCCTGCGCGACCCACAGGCCGAACAGGTGGTCGGTGTCGTAGTTGGTGTTGTTGAGCACGTCGACGTCGGCGCGCAGCGTCTGGCCCAGCGCCGCGGCGAGCGCCCGGCGGTCCGCGATCGCGGCGATCCCGTCGAGCGCCGGCGCGAGCGGCGCTCTGCCCCGTGCGGCGATCGCTGCCTCGTCGAGGAAGCTCGCGTAGTAGTCGCCGACCTTGCGGGCCTCCGAGCCGGCCGCCGCGGCCCGGGCGGCCTCGGCGATCAGATCGGCGGTGCGCTTGGCGGTGAGCTCCTCGACGATCGCGCCGGTGCCGTACGCGGAGCGATCCGGCGGGATGTCGTGGCTCTTGATCCAGCCGCCGTTGGCGTAGCCGTAGAAGTCGTTGCCCGGCGCCACCGCGCGATCCATGCCGGCGAGATCGATCGCCGCCGCCGACCCGGGAGGAGCCGCCGGCGGCGCGGGGTGGGCGGGACCGCATGCGCCGAGGGCAGCACCGAGGCCAAGACCGAGGGCAACACCGATCGGGCCGGACACCCGGGAGCGCGACGTCATGGCCTCGATCATGCGCCGGGCGCGCGACCAGGCGCCAGCAGCATCACGCGGTGTTGTCGACGGATCCGGCCGTCGCACGCGGTCGCAGCGCTGCCGCACGCCACCGCGCGTCACCGCGCGTCACCGCGCGTCACCGGGCTCGAGCTGATCGCCGGCGCCCACCGCCATTCACTGCACGCGGCCGGCCGTTGGCTGCATCGCGGCTGCTCCGGCGCGCCGGACCGGCAAGATGACCTGCGGTGGTCATGTTCGTCGAGCGTCGCGGATCCGGGGCAACCGCCGGAGCTGTGCGGAACGCTGAGGCCGGCCCGGCGCGCGAGCGAGCGGCGCTGTCCGACCGCGCCGCGTTGCCCGAGCGCGCAGCGTTGCCCGACCGCGCCGCGTTGCCCGACTGCGTAGCGTTGCCGGAGATGATGCTGGTGCACGATGACGCCCGGGTCCATGCTCGAAGCTCGGCCATGCCGCACCGTCGCTTCGTGACCCACCTGCGCGGGCTCGCGACCGTGTGTGCGATCTGGTGCGCGATCGCGGGGCTGGGCCTTCTGTCCACGTACCTGCGCGCCGCCTCGGGCGAGCTCCGGCTCCTCCCCGGCTGGTTCTGGGTGACCCTCGGCACCATCCCGATCTGGACGGCCGCGACGCCCCCGCTGATGGCGCTGAGCCGGCGGCTGCCGCTCGAGCGCGGGACGTGGCGGGCTGCGGTCGCCGCCCACATCGCCGGCCTGCTCGTGGTGTTCGCGGTCGACGGCCTGGCCAACATGGTGATCAGCCCGTCGGTCGGCGGCCGCCAGCTGACGTTCTTTCAGCAGATGTGGCGCTACTCGTTCATCGACGCGTTCTTCTACGCCGGCGTCGTCGCGGTCGAGCACGCCGGCCGGTACTACCGGATGTACCTCGACCGCCGGATCCGGGCGTCCGAGCTCGAGGCCCAGGTCAGCCGCGCCCAGCTCCAGGCGCTGCAGATGCAGATCCGCCCGCACTTCCTGTTCAACGCGCTCAACACGATCGCCGGGCTGGTGCGGATCGACGACAAGGCGTCCGCGATCACCATGCTCGCCGGGCTCGGCGACCTGCTGCGGCTGCTGCTGCGCAGCGACGGCGCGCAGGAGGTGCCGGTGCGCCAGGAGCTCGAGCTGATCGAGCACTACCTCCAGATCGAGCAGGTCCGGTTCGGCGACCGGCTCACGATCGAGGTCAGCGTCGATCCCGCGGTCGAGGACGCGATGGTGCCCAATCTGATCCTGCAGCCGCTGGTCGAGAACGCGGTGCGCCACGGCGTCGGCGCCGACACCGGTCGGGTCGCGGTCAGCGTGCGCGCGATCGGCGGCGCCCTGCGCATGGAGGTGTCCGACAGCGGCGACGCGCCGCCGCGCGACGGCGATGGCGACGGCGACAGCCACGGGATCGGCCTGGCCAACACCCGCGCGCGGCTCACCCGGCTGTACGGCCGCGACCACCGCTTCGAGCTCGCGCAGACCCCGACCGGGACGTCCGCGATCATCGAGATCCCGCTGCACCGCGCGCCGGGGGTGCGAGCATGACCGCCGCAGCCCGCCCGATCCGCACGCTGATCGTCGACGACGAGCCGATGGCGCGCGCCAGCATCCGCGTCCTGCTCGCCAGCGATCCCGACATCGAGCTGATCGGCGAGTGCGGCTCGGGGCCCGACGCGGTGACCGCGATCGCGGCGCAGGGACCGGAGCTGGTGTTCCTCGACGTCCAGATGCCGCGGATGAACGGCTTCGAGGTGCTCGCGGCGATCGGCGACCCCCGCCGGTTCGCGGTCGTGTTCGTGACCGCGTACGACAGCTACGCGCTCGCCGCGTTCGACGTCCAGGCGCTCGACTACGTGCTCAAGCCATTCGACGATCGCCGGTTCCACCGCGCGGTCGATCGCGCCAAGGCCCGGATCCGGCACGCCCGGCTCGACCACCTGGCGAACGCGCTCGCCCAGGTCGTGTCCGGTGCCGCGCCCCCGGCCGAGCCCGCCGCCCCCGCCGAGCGCATCGCGATCCGCGACGGCGCGCGCACCGTGTTCGTGGCGCTCGCCGACATCGACTGGATCGAGGCCGCCGACTACTACGTGCAGCTCCACGTCGGCGCCAAGGCGTACCTCCACCGCGAGCCGATGCGCGACCTCGAGGCGCGGCTCGATCCGCGGCGGTTCGTGCGGATCCACCGCTCCGCGATCGTCGCGCTCGACCGCGTGGCCGAGCTCCGGCCCAGCGCGCACGGCGATCACTGCGTGCGGCTGCGCGACGGCACCGAGCTCAAGCTGAGCCGCGCGCGCCGCGGTCGGCTGCGTGTGCTGCTCGCCACGCAGACAGCCCGCGCCGCGTCGTCTTGAGCGAGATGTTGCGCTTGATGTGCGCTGGATAACGCCGCGCGTTGCGCCAGAGCTCTTGACTGTGGCGCAACGCACAGCCCACCGGCGCGGTTCGCCACGGATCCGCGCCAGATCCGAATGACCGCGATGATAGTCTTGTTATCGGTAGATGTCGGATTTGTCCCTCTGTCTATCAGCTGTGATCGGTGGGTCCGGACCCGAGGATGTATCTTGACCGCCATGCGCTGGGTCTGTTGCACCGCGGTCATGCTCTCGGCGTGCTACTCGCCGAAGATCGTGGGTGGCGCGCCGTGCGATCCGAGCCACCCCACCAGCTGTCCGGACGGTGAGACCTGCGTCGCGATGGGCGCCAGAGGGGTCTGCACGTCGGAGCACGGCGGTCCCCCCGTGGACGCTGCCGCCCCCGACGTCCCCGACGTCATGGTGCCGGACGGCGGGGTCTGCCTCGGCAACCGGCTGCTCGGCAGCATCTGCCTGTCGCGCGCGCCGACCGCGCCGGTCACGCTGACCGCGGCGACCATCAACACCGCGACGATCAACACCGACACCACGACGACCCGCGGCTGCACCGAACTCCACCCCCAGAGCGGCGGGCCCACGCTGTGCCTGATCGTCGGCACGACGATCGACGTCCCGGCCGGCGTCACGATCCGCGCGATCGGGCTCGACCCCGGCGGCTCGACCGCGACCGCGACCAATCCCCTGGTCCTGATCGCCACGCAGTCGATCACCATCGCAGGCACGATCGACGTGTCGTCGCACTTCAACGAGACCATCGGCGGCGCACCGGCGCTCGGCGCGGGCGCGCGGACCCTGACCGGCTGCTTCGTCGCCGGGGTCGACGGCCAGCCCGGCACCGGCAACAACGGCGGCGGCGGCGCCGCGGGCGGCAGCTTCGGCGCGCTCGGGGGCAACGGCGGGACCGGCGGCAACAACGGCGGGACCCCGCGCGGCACGGCGTCGGGCGCCGCGGCCCCGACGGTGCTGTTCGGCGGCTGTCCCGGCGGCAAGGGCGGCGATGGCGCCGGCGCGCCGGCCGGCGGCGACAACACCGGCGGCAGCGGCGGCCGTCCCGGCGGTGCGGTCTACCTGCTCGCCGGCGACTCGATCACGATCTCGGGCTCGGGCAAGATCAACGCGTCGGGCGCGGGCGGCGCCGGCGGCGGCCCCGGGTTCAACAGCAGCGGCGGCGGTGGTGGTGGCGGCGCCGGCGGCATGATCGGCCTCGAGGCCGCACACATCACGTCGACCGGCGTGATGTTCGCCAACGGCGGCGGCGGCGGCGCCGGCGGCGGCAACCAGGGCGACAATGACGCCGGCAAGCCCGGCTCCGATCCGAGCGTGGCCACGGCCGCGGCGGCCGGCGGCGCCGGCAGCAACAACGGCGGCGCCGGCGGCGCCGGTGCGGTCACCACCACGGCGCCCGTCGTCGGCAAGAACGGCGGCGGCAATGCTCCGCAGTGCGCCGGCGGTGGCGGCGGCGGTGCCATCGGCGTGATCCGCGTGTTCGGCGTCGCGCCCGGCACGGTCGGCGGCACGGTGTCGCCGCCGGCGACCTGACCGCGCGGGGATCGCGCTACGGCGAGCCGACGGTGTAGCCCGCGCTGCCCTTCATGCAGACGTCGATGTCCATCGTCCACGTCGCCTCGGGGATCTCGCCGCTGAACGCGATGTCGATCGTGATCGAGTCGCCCTTGAGATACTCGATCACGTTGTGGGTGAGCGCCGCGGGGACCTCGAGCGTGCCGCCGTCGGGCGTGCAGTCGCCGTCGCAGTTGTACATCGTGAGCGGCGGCAGCGTGGTCTGGGGATCGCCGCTGGCGACCACGACGTTGACCGCGTGGACGAACGCCAGGTTCTCGACGCCGGAGGTCGCGCGGAGCTCGGCGCGGACCAGCTCGAGGTTCGCCTGCTTGGCGAGCTCGTGGACCGCCGACAGGTCGTCGAACACGAAGCTCTGGCTCAGCGACTTCACCGCCGGCGTCTGGACCTGCAGGTTGGGATAGGTCAGACAGACCTCGGGGACGTCGGCCTGGACATCGACCAGCGGGCAGCCCGGGAGCATCACGAGGCCAAAGAGGAGCGCGGCGGAGCGAGACAGGTTGGTCATGGTGGTGGGGATCATTTCGCGAGGTAGACGATGAAGCCGAGGCGGGCGGAGACCGACACGAGCTGGACGGAGGGATCCTTGGAGAACGAGATGCTGGTGGTGCCGGACGACTCCGACATCGTCGCGGCGCTGAGGTTGTGCACCGTGCCGGTCACCCGGCTGACGCCGGCGTGGAGGTAGAACGTGAACCACTTGCGGCCGAACTCGAGGCCGAGGTGCGCGTTGGCGTAGTCGTAGCCGACGCGGTCGAGCACCGCGGACGAGAACGTCGTGTCGCCGCTGACCATGCGGACCAGCGGGTTGGCGTTGCCGTCGGCGTAGTGTCCGTACTCGACCGACAGCGTCGGCGACACCCACCACGACAGCGGCACCCAGGTGATGCCGGCGCGCTGGCCCAGGCTGATCAGGTTGTGCGACAGCCCGCCGTGCAGGCGGATCGCGCGGATCGGGCGATAGACGATCGACACGGTCGCGCCATCGGGCAGGCCGACATCGGCCATCGCGCCGAACCGCGGGCTGCCCGACGAGGCGGCCGGAACGGCCCGCGCCGTGAGCTGCACCTCGGACGAGGGGGCGGCCGCGGCACGCGCGACGGGCGCGGCCTCGACTGTCTCGGGCTTTGTCTCGGTCTTTGTCTCCGGCTTCCCCTCGGGCGCCGGCATGTCCGGAGCCGCCTCAGCCGATGGCGCGGCGGGCGTTTCCGGAGACCCGTCGGCGGGCGCCACCGGAGCCGCAGCTTCCTCGGCCGGCGGCGGAGCCGGCGTGTCCGGAGAAGCGCTGGCCGTGGTCGTCCAGAGCCACACGGGCGCGGCGAACGCGGCGAGCGTCGCGACACCTACACGTTCGAGCCTCGGAGAGCGTGACATTCATGGGGCTGTATCGGCGCCCTCGCGCGGTTCTTGATTCGCGGCTACCCGTCACGCTCCCGACGAGCACGACGAAAACGCGCGGTGCTTGCGCGCCGCGAGCTCTCCGTAGGAGCGCCCCGCAGCGACGGCGTCAGGCGATGTGGGAGCGTCGATGTAGGCTCAGCGTCGCTTGCTCTGCGCCTTGACGTGGCGCCGCGCCGACGGGTGCTGCTCGAGCACGCTGCGCGCGAGCTTCTGGAGCTCGGGATGGACGCGGAACTGCGGCAGCACGAAGCGCCCCAGCTGGTTCGGATCCTCGTCGGCGAGCGCCGTGAGCTCGGCGCGCGCCGGGCCGCGCTGGTGGGCCGCGAACCGGGCGAAGATCCGCGCGACCCGGGCCTGGAGCGCGATCTGCTCGGCGTCCTTCTTGGGCAGCTCGATCGTGTCGAGCAGCGCGAGCGCCTCCTTGGGCTTGCCCGAGCGCGCCCAGGCCTCGGCGACGATCGTCGCGGCGAGCGGCCGGATCTCCTTGCGCTGCGGGTTATCGAGGTTCATCACGTCGGCCGACTTGCGGGCATCGCCGGTGCGGCCGAGCCGCAGGTAGATCTGGGTCTGGAGCAGCGACACGTCGTCCTGCATCGCCGGCGGATAGTTGCGCAGCTCGACCGTGCGGAGCAGCTTGAGCGCGTCCTGCGGATCGTCGGCGGCGAGCAGCTGCGCGCGGGCGAACACGTTGGTCGGCGTGCCGGCGTCCTTGCCCGCCGACAGCTTCTCGAGCGCCTCGCGGCGCGCCTCGGGCGACGCGGCGGCGCCCTGCAGCAGCGACATCGTGCTGCGGTGCTTGCGGATCGTCCGCAGCGCCCACAGCATGACCCCCGCCAGCACCAGGGTCAGCGCGCCGACGACGAGCATCACCCATCGGTTGCCGGTCGAGATCGCGAACGCCCAGGCGACGACCACGATGGCGCCCATCACCAGCCAGGTCTTGCGCGGGATCACGGCGGTCGGCGGCGCCGGAGCGTCTGGAGTGGCGTCGGAGGCAGCGTCGGCTGCTGCGGCGGCGGGAAGCTCTTCCTTGGTCACGTTGGCTCCTTGTCTACACGGTCGCCGCGGCGATCCATAGCGCCCCTCACGCGATCGTGGCCCCGGCAATGATCTCGAAGGCTTGCTCGCCCGACGCGGCCGGGACGATCTGCCGAAAACTTGCCCGGACTTCCGGAACAGGGCTGTATTTCCGAACAGCCAGGGGTGTGCCTCTGGAGGTCGATCATGAGCCAAGCGCCGTCCGTCGCATTCGCGGGAAGCACAGACGACCGCCACGTCGAGTCGGCGGCCAACGTCTCGCTCAAGGGCACGACCCGCGGGCTCGAGATCTTGATCGCCGGGACACCGTCGGCCGGCGCGCTCGGCGCCCGGTTGACCGAGCTCCTGGCCGAGGCGCCCGGCTTCTTCGCCGGCAGCAACGCGCGGGTCGCCATCGACGGCGTGCTGCCGATCGGCGCGCTGGCGTGCCTCGAGGACGTCGCGACGCGGTTCGAGCTCCGGATCGTCGAGATCGGCCCGGTGGCCGCGCGCCGGCCGCGCGATCTGGCGCCGGTGCCCCACGTGGCGTCGCCGCTGTCCCCGCCCACGGCGAGCGCGCTGCCCCCCATGCCGCCGATCCCGCCGTTGCCGGCGGCGCCGGCCGCGTCGCCCGCCGGGACCGACGACGTGCCGCTGGCCAAGCTCGCCGAGGGCACCGGCCCGATCGCCGAGGACGCCGAGATCAATCCGAGCGGCCGGGTGCGCCTGGCCAGCGACACCGGGGCCAGTGACCAGATCTCGAGCCCGGCGCTGGTGAGCGCGGCGACGGCGCTGGTGAATGCGGCGATGGCGCTGACCGGCGAGCCGTCGAGCGCCGCGCTGGCCTCGCGGAGCCCGGCTGCCAGGTCCGCAACGACCGACTCGCTCGCCGACGCGGCCGCCAAAGCCGCAGCGGTCGACACAGCCACCGGCGCGGCCACCAAAGCCGCAGCGGTCGACACAGCCACCGGCGCGGCCACCAAAGCCGCACCGGTCGAAGCAGCCACCGGCGCGGCCAGAGCTGCACCGGCCGACGCAGCCACCGATGCAACCACGGCCGCGTCCACCGAACCAGCCACCGATGCGGCCTGCAAAGCCGCGCCGGCCGCGATCCGCGAGCCCGGCTTGGTGAGCGACCCTGGCCTCCTCGCCGCGCTGGCGGCGGTGCTGGTGGCGGCGGGCGGTGGCGATGCCGCGGCGGCGCCGGCCGACGAGCCACCGCCCGGGCCCCGGCTGGTGTTCGGCCCGGTGCGCTCCGGCCGGATCGTCGACCACGTCGGCCACCTGATCGTGATCGGCGACGTCAACCCCGGCGCCGAGGTCCGCGCCGAGGGCAGCATCATCGTGCTGGGCCGGCTGCGCGGCGTGGCGCACGCGGCGATCGGCCGCGACGCCGGCTGCATCATCGCGCTGTCGCTGCAGCCACAGCAGCTCCGGATCGGGCGCATGGTCGCCCGCGCCGGCGACGCCGACCGCCCCGGCGGCGGCGCGGAGATCGCGTACGCCACCGGCGAGACCATCGTGGTCGAGCGGTTCTCAGGACGACTTCCGAGCGGCCTTGCCGCGAGCATGTAGGAGAACATTCATGGGTCGAGCAATCGTCATCACATCGGGCAAGGGTGGAGTCGGCAAGACCACCACGACTTGCAACCTCGGCGCCGCGATCGCCCAGCTCGGCATGAGCGTGGTGTTGATCGACGCCGACATCGGGCTCCGCAACCTCGACGTCGTGATGGGCCTCGAGAACCGGATCGTCTACCACGTGGTCGACGTGGTCCAGCGCAAGTGCAGCGTGCAGAAGGCGCTGATCAAGGACCGGCGGCTCGACAACCTGTGGCTCCTGCCGGCGTCGCAGACCGACGACAAGGACGCGGTCACGCCCGACGACATGCGCAAGCTGGTCGCCGAGCTCAAGGCGGTCTATGACTACGTGCTGATCGACTGCCCGGCCGGGATCGAGCAGGGCTTCAAGAACGCGATCGCCGGCGCCGACGAGGCCGTGGTGGTCGCGACCCCCGAGGTGTCGTCGATCCGCGACGCCGATCGCGTGGTCGGCCTGCTCGCGGCCCAGGACATCCCGACCCGGCTGATCGTCAACCGGATCTCGGCGCACATGGTCAAGAAGGGCGACATGCTGTCGCAGGCCGACGTGATCGAGATCCTCGCGCTCGAGCTGCTCGGCGCGGTCCCGCTCGACGAGCACGTCGTGGCGTCGACCAACAAGGGCATGCCGGCGGTGCTCGACGGCAAGTCGATCGCCGCGCGCGAGTTCACCCGGATCGGCCGGCGGCTGGTCGGCCTCGAGGTCGACGCGGTGCGCGAGACCGGCGGCGGGCTGTTCTCGCGGATCGGCCGCGCGCTGGGGCTCTCGCCGGCCAACGCTGCCTAGCCCAGACAGGGAGTCTCGTATGTGGAATATGTTTCGAACCAAACCATCGAGCCGGGAGGTCGCCAAGGGCCGCCTCCACTTGGTCCTGGCCCACGATCGGGTCGGGCTCGAGGGCGGCAAGCTCCAGGAGATGCGGCGCGAGATCGCCGCGGTGATCTCGCGCTACGTGCCGATCGATCTCGACGCCGTCGAGGTCCAGATCGAGACCAAGAGCCGCGCCACCGAGCTCCGGGTATCGAGCCCGCTGCCGGCGCGCGGCGGCGGCTGAGCGGTTCGCGCGGGCCGGCGGCGCGCAATCGCCGACCGGGCGTGTACGATGCCGCCATGCCGCCCGTGACGCGCGCCGAAGCCACGTCGTACCAGGAGACCTCGCTGCACGCCCACGTGATGGAGTTCATCGCAGGG
>Ga0307515_10009685_pt1 | contig 18583 bp, 9 predicted proteins | sample 17_EM_MG_FD_194513 | JGI IMG/M metagenome (GOLD analysis project Ga0307515, IMG submission 194513) | Populus trichocarpa ectomycorrhiza microbial communities from riparian zone in the Pacific Northwest, United States - 17_EM | ecosystem: Host-associated > Plants > Roots > Unclassified | place...
TGGGTTTTTCTCAGTGTATATTGGGGTTTTACCATAGGAATTAGTCTGCGTGGACCCATTAGGGGGACCGGGTCGGACGGTAAATTGAATCTACTACTATTAAGCCCTAGTTATCATTAAAATAGATACACTACTAGGGCTTTAGGTTTTCCGAAAGCCAACTATTACGGCTTAAATAAATCAAAGCTTAAACAAATGCTATATTACAAAAATACTAAGCTAAGGAGAAGGAAAAGGGGTTGCTAGGACCGATGTAAATAAATATATAGGCCAGCCTCTAAGGCGCTAGTAGTAAACGAGCTAATTGTACGGTTGGCAGAATATGGCAGTATTGCAGCAGAATTTGGCAGGTGACGCGCCCCAGCGTCGTTACATTACCCCCCTTTTTAAAAAAAAAAGCCTGCTTTTAGGCTTGTTAGGAATAGAGCTAAACTAGACTACAAGACGTAAGATAAGGGAGGAAAGGAGAACGCGAGCGCGTCTGGGCTAAGTATATAGGACGTTAGTTATATAGACACTAAGATAAAAAGGGTAACCGCTAAAAGTCTCGGCAGGGATCTAACTAATTAGACAACTTCAACTGCCGGTTAAAGTTATTAGACATCTCCTCTTCGGCGCCGAAAAAACAGGCCGGAATGCGGCACCGTGCACTCATGCCTCAACACCACCAAATCTCATGCTTCAACGCCACAAAACAATACAATATGCATTCAATACTGGGTCATCTGCCCATTAGCTCTTCTACAATCATGCAGCCGTTTGGTGTAGCAGCTGTACATATACTGGACCATCTTGGGGGTGTAGTAATTTGTTGTTGTTATTTACATGAGGCTTGCGCACGGTGCCGCATTCCGGCCTGTTTTTTCGGCGCCGAAGAGACATCTAAAGTGTTAACGGTATTGGCAGAATTTGGTAGAATTTAGTAGAATTAGGGCCTTGGGGCGTTTTTGTCTCTATACTCTTCTATTCCATGCAACCCCCGCCCGCTCCGAATGTCACCAGAATTCGAACACTAGCACAGTTCTTCTATCCTGCTTACACCCCTTCACTATGGAGTTCCAAACCGTGGCTGCATCCTACTCGCCTCTTGAGCGCCTTCCTCTACTTGCGCTTGAGCTGATCTGCGAGTACCTCTCACGCAGCGGCTCCAGGCGTCGCAGCCTCTTTGCATTCTCACAAGTAAGCAAGCACTGTTGTGCAGCAGCAAATAGAGAGCGCTTTGAACGGATCCTACTCGATACAGGAGATCAGCAGCAGATCGAACAGGCTCTCGCACGGTGGAGCTATATTCTCACCGTCGACGATCGGACGAGATATGTCCGCCGACTAAAGATTATCGGAAGCATGATGATCGGTGCCGATGAACCGGAGCTTGGGTGGTCTGAGTACCATATAGGCTTTCGGAGAGGAGAACTCGAGGAGCAGGCCGATGAGAACGGTGAGGACATTCTTCTTGAAGAGGATGCTTTCTCCAGGCCAAAACATTTCGGAAGTTTTTGCGGGTCTGAGCCTAAATGCACAGAACAAAACAAAGCGAGATGCAACGAAGCATGGGGTCCAGTCGCGGGGTTCATCCCAACATTTCCAGGGCTCAAGGAACTCATCTGGGCATCCACCGATCAGATCCCGCGCTGCATTTTGGACACCCTGCACGGCAGTCTACCCAAAACCCGTCTTCATATGCACACCTTCAGTCTGCGCAGCCTATATCAAAAACTTGATCAGCTCCACGATATTGATCCCGACGAATATGCACTGGCCTCATCTCCAAATTTATCCAGCATATGTGCACCATCCACAACGTTTGACACCGATGGGAATCTAGACTATAACGAAGAAGCGGTGCAGCACATGACCGCGGGGATAGCACCAAATTTGCGATCCGTGACTATGTATATTCAGTCTGCAGGCAACTCCCCATATCTGCTAGCAGCTATCAAATCGGGACGACCGCCCTGGCGAGGATTCTTTGCAGGTAAAGAAGATGTTACGCAGAAGTCACAGAGCAGCCTCGAAAGGCTTGCCTTTTACGGCACTTATCATGAACAACTTTCGACGTGGGCAGCCTACACCGACTTTTCGAAGTTGCGCTCTCTTGACCTACGGACCATTGTCCATGCCGAATATCTACAAGAACTCACCGAGATGGCGGAGCAAAGCATCTTTGCAAACCTTCAGACCCTATCTATCTGCTTGGGGTACGACAACGAGGAAATAGAGGAAAACGAACCTCTAACACGCTGGTCTACAAGGTTTTTCTCCGCTCTGCCTCATCTTAATGGACTTCACGTGCAGAACCCCATGATCAGGGCGACCACGACTGCTGTTCTGACACGACACGGTGCATCATTGAAGAAACTGCACTTGGGTAACATTGCCTCGCTTGAAGAGGTCCAAGAAATTCACAACGCCTGTCCAAATCTTCAAAATCTGCACGTAGGGGTGCGGCGATCAGCAGGGGACGAACGAGAGGTTTCCACATATAAAGCCTTGGGCTCCCTTCCGTGGCTGGAAACCCTCTCGCTCGATCTCCATTATACGTTCGACTTGACCGAAGAAGAGGAATCAGACAAAGAGAAGGTAGCCCAACAGATGCGCTCCGAGCTCACCAACGCAGCCATAGACGCTGAACTGGCGCAAGCCATCTTCCGCGTCATCTTCGCAGCCAACCGCACGACGCAACAAGGTATACTGCCTTCCTTCCAACACTTGACGATGAAGGGTGCGGGCCACCACTATTGGGAAGTTGTCTTCTCAACGCTTACCGACTGGCTGGCACATAGCTGGTCGTGCGAGCGCGAACGGGCAGATGCGGAGAGCGAAGATGTTCTTGTCCGAGAGCTTGGGGTGGAAAGGCGCGGGAGAAAAGACCTCAAGGCGAGTCTTGGTCGGTACATGGGGGATAACTTCAAGTGGTGTCGCGACGGGGAGCTGGTCAGACCAGCGTGGGAAGCGGTTTGGCCGGAGTCGGAGGGGAAGAGTGACTGGATTCAGACTTGGCACAGCGTGCCTCTGTTCCATGAGCCCTAAAGAGTCCCTACCGCCCTTTTCACTCATCCTTCCACTCAGAATCAAACGTCGTCCCATTCCGACCTCTGTCTCCGGTACATCCGACTTAATCTTATCAAGAAACTTCTCCGCCGACTCAGCACGAGGTGACTATGGACGACAATCGGCCCAGATGATGGGTGCGGGAATCTGTTGTTATTTTTTCCTCCTTTGCTTTTTCTTTTTCCTCTTCTCTGGATTCAGGGTAGGGAGTGTTGTCGGGGTCTTGCTTTCATATAAGCGTGTCTTACTCGAGACGTCTTCTGTGAACCGTCTAAATACTCTTAGTACAGCTATCTCCTTTTGTCAAAATCGCGTCGGCAATAGTTTCTTTTAGCGATGCCTGTAGTTGATTGGACAGAAGCGTTGGACCATAGCTACTATGTAAAGTATTGGCGTTGACATTGCGTTACCATAGTTGGTTGTAGGTAGACGCTATATCATCGAGTTTTGATAGGTGGCGACCGGAACTGATCGTGAAAAGAAGAAACGGTATCTACCTAGGTAGGTAGAAGACGACGCGTATCGCCAAGATACTTCACGTGCTGCCGCCTATTTTACCCATCTACCTAGGTAGGTACTTGGTTCATAAGGGCTTGCTCCGCCCTTCACTTCCATCTCTGGCTAGGATCGATTTTATGGCGAATCACGTGCGACGGGTCATCGAAGGATCTGATCGACGTAGTCATACAGTTAGTCAGGGCGGTGGGAGAAACAAGGCGACCCCGAGTTCGTTCCGCCCCGGATTCAATCTGAACGCGGTGGCGAGACATAAGACGAGAAAGCCGCTCCACTCGATCATACAGAATTGTTGCCGCTACTTTCAACCGCAGATTTTCTTCCTCGCAATCTCGGAGGATTTCGATGACAATTGGTTTATCTGGGACGGCGAGTCGTATTGCCAGGTCTGTCACTCGCTCGTAATTTGGAAAGCTAGGGTACATTTCGTGCTTGAACTTCGAGAGCTCACAGAGATTGCTGGACTCCAGCATCTATATCCGCTGAATGTACAAGATTGTGGAATCTGTTTCCTGTTTCCTGTATCCTGCAATCATGAACCCCAACACTGAACTTACTGGAGACAGGGCACAGGAAACGGATATTGCTCCGAAAGGGCGCATATAAATATCTCCGTGCTGGTCAGGCATTCGATCAATCAGATCACCCGCATCGGTTCTTACCCTTGCCTTACTAATCTGCTAGCGACCACGACAACGCATCATGAAGCGCTATCTCCTCATGTTCGGACTGGGCCTTTCCCAGATCATTCCTTTCGATCAGACTCTGCCGATACTTACTGGACCTGTGGTTCAAGTCAAAGCCGGACGGGAGCTGAGATATCGGTAAGGGCTGTCCTACTATAATTGTTCCCTATCTAATCAGGCCAGGCTTTCCAATTTCAAAAACGCAAGCTGTGTAGCCACGCTTAGCTTCTATGACCCGAAGTTTCTGCCAATTTCGGCGGTAGCAAAACCCAAGAACTGTGCTGGAGATCCGTCAGCAAAGATCTCTATCCCACTCAGTGTCCCTAACGGCACCGCGGCCGTGCAATGGTAAGATCGCCACGGCTTGAACTGCGCACAAATTGATATGTCATTAGGCAGTGCTCTGGAGCTCAGGGCATTTCCGTGGATCTAATGGTAATCTCTGGCGGAATGGGTGACTACGAGACCTTCTTGAATGACAGCGAACAAGCCACTATCATTGTGGAATGTCGAAACGGAACTGACTCTGCCGCCGCGACCTGCCGTTCCCTCAATCCACGCGACGTACCTGAATCCCGATGTGATGAAGGTATCCGTCCTGCCGACAATGGAATTGGGATCCGTCCAAACTACCAACGTGAAGTCCATTCTGCCGATAACGGGATTAGAATCCGTCCAAACTACCGACATGAGATCCATTCCGCCGATAATGGAATTGGGATCCGTCCAAACGAGCAGCCTTCGAGGAACGTGGGCAGGGGTGTCACCTACCGACGTGAATTCAATCCTGCCGATAATGGATATGAAACTCGGCTATCTGGTAGGTCGCGTTGGTGATGAGTCCATAGTTCAGGTTGGGTTCATCTGCAGCCTTTCGTTCCTGGAGAAAATGTTTGCGTGGAGCCAGGCCAAGCCGCGGCGTGCGTTCTGAGTTCGGGCAGGCGACGTGAACGGGACGCCTTTAGCGACCATCTATACCGGGTATATTTACTAAGCTAGGCTTTTAAATAGTATTCTTCTAAATAGTTACTTACAGTTCTCTAGATATCCTTTAACGTTATCTTTAGTATTATTACTAGTCTATTAGTAATTTCCTAAGAGTATTTTTCCTAGTTAAGTTTTTATATAGCGTATCTCTAGCGAGTTTATTATACTAAGGCGTTAATATTAAGGGATATCCGTATAGGTATATGGTCTACAGTAATTACTTATATATTCTCTAGCCCGCAGAATACTAGCCGGTCTATAAGTGCTTCTTATATTAATATTAGGTCAATTATACTCTCTTAGGTCCCTCTTTTTAAGTAGATTTACTAATTAGGGTAGTTAAGGCGAGGCCTTACGTTTCTAGTTTGTTAAGTAGGTATATTGCCTATACCTCTACTATAGCCTATTATCTTCCCTATACTATATAGTATATATTAAAGTCCCCTAGGACTATTACCTCGCCTTCTACTATATTAATAGTATATTATAGTAATCTCTATATAGTTATCTAAGGTTTATTATTTCTTAAATTATAGATATTAATTATACTAATTTAGCCCCTATCTATCGCTATTTATAATTTAGCCATATTAGGGCTAATATATTAATGTATTAGCTAATTAGGAAGTATATATAGGTAGCTAGGTCTAGTTTATATAAAAGGTAGTATCTCTTTAGTTAGTATATTTTATAGGTTTGCTTATTAAATACTAGTTCCTATAGGTCTATTATCTAGTATTCTTCTAGGTCTAAGCTATTAAATAAATAGCGAATTGCTTTATAGTTTAAGTGTCTACAGTTATATTATACTATTATTAACCCTTTTATAACTTATCTAGTAACTTATAAACGTCGTATCTAGAGCCGCTATAATTAGATTTCTCTGCTAGGATAAGTCCCTAGCTATATTAGTACTACCCTATAGTTATTCTATATCCCATTTTACTGCTAGTTAGATAGATATAACCCCTACTAGGATAGGTACCCTAACTTTCTTCTATTATATAAGTATCTAACTACTATTATTTACCCTACTTATCTCCTTTTACTTATACGCGTTTCCTTATAATATAGCTATAATCTAGTAAAGCTAGGCTTATATTTCCCTAGTAGCTTCTAGGTATACCTAGTAGTTTTTATATACTGTCTTCTGCTATACTCTATATCTTTTTACCGCAATTTACATATCTAGCTCTATTATCCTTAGGGTAGTCCTTAGTATTATAGGTGTCTATATACTCTCCGCACCTTACCTACCTTTTATATAAGCTCTAGGTATATCCCTACTATTAACATCTATAATATCGTTGGATTTAGACTCTATAGTAGTATAATTAGGCTTTATACTAGAGACTATTTATAACTACTCCCTTATAGGCTAGTATTGTGGTGGTGTGATTTAGCCCCTAGATTTAATATCTAGATTGGGCATAGCTTCGGGAGAGCCTAGGCCTTCTACAAGTTATATAGATCGGTCTAAAGCCTTCAGAGTCTTCAACAACTCGGACAGGCACAAGGGACACAAAATACACTCTTTTCTTCTCTTCTTACTAACTGCTTTCCTACTGATTTCCACTGACTAACTACGCCCGACCGGTAGACCTAATAGCACTGTGACTTACTATCTGAGAGGGACCGCGTACACCACTATATATGGCATTCCACGTAGGCACGACGGCAAGCTCTTTGGATTAGAAGTCCAGCGCTACATACACAGGAGACGCATAGAAACGTGCTGCAGCTACAGAAGGACCAAAAACTATTAAGTCACCATTACCAGAAGCCGTTAAGTCACTAATAGGTGCGGAAATTAAGCACAGAACTACTAACGACGTACGCGCAGACACCACCATTATTAAGATAAGTTAACAACACTTTCGGAGATTGTTATCTAAGACCTATAGTAGACGGAATAGACGACTAGGAGTGGGAATATGAGTACAGGGTACGGTAGGATGGAGGATAAAAGAGAGGGTTATAATGCATCAGGACCAGCAGAAAGAAGTCTTTAATTTTTCATTTACTATATTTGCAACGGTCTATATAATTCTTTTAGCATTCATATAAGCCTCCCTTAAATTTATAAGAGCAATGGCAACAGGACCGATAAAGGGAATACCAGGGATGCTAGGCCTATTCTATAATAATGACGGAAAAAAAAGTAGGCAGCCTATTAACCTACAAAGTTTTCCTAACCTAAAGGATGCGGTACTAGACCCGACTCCTACAACGTCTAAAACTAATAACCTTTAGCAAAGAGAGGACAAGAACCAGAAGGTCAACTTACCTATCCTAGGAGAAACTGCTAGTCCGTTGCCTTATAATAAACCACCAATAGAACAAGATAAGGTATATATTATAGCCCAGCCTATACCAGCTCTAGGGACTCTAGGGACTCCTTACTTTACGGGACAAAATATATCACAATTTATTAAACAGTACGAGCGACTATGCATTTGGCACCATGTTACGAACAATAAAAAGCATTAAGGACTTCTAAAATATTACGACTATTAAATAGGGACCTAGATCCAAAGTCTGCCTAAGTTTATTATTAGTAAATAGACGGAACTCGTAGGAAAGCTTCGGATAGACTACTAAGGAAGTGACTACTTTCAATAAGTTAAGACGGTAGAATTCTTAGAAGCGTATATACTGCAGTATAGAAATAACCCACCCAGTAGTATACGCGAGTACTACAAATAATTCACACTAATTTCCTAGAAGGTTACTAAAGCTAGCAATTTGGAAAACCATAAATAAGGATACTAGTTTGCAAAAGGACTCCTATTTAAATATTAAAAATATACTATAACTAAGACAGGAGCTAACCCAGATAGACGAGAGTCTTTTAACTTCCACCTACTAAAGAGGGCTGTAGAAGACAGGCTTAATTCGCATAAGGGCGCAGACCGCTTATTAATAATAAACCCTAAGGAGCAAGGTCTCCGTTAGCTAATTAGACAATTCCGTAAGTAGTAGCCGGCCATATTAAACTAAAGAGATACTGCTCTTCGGCCGCCTATAGTCTCTTAGCTAAATAAGTCAGTAAGTGCCCATTAAATAACCTAAGAGACGGATCCTAAGCTAGAGAACCTTACTAGTTAACTCCAGAAGCTTAATCTTAGGACGGTTAAATTAATAAGCGTTACATCTTTAATGACGTTCCTTAATAGAATTCGCTAAGACCTAATATAGTACATACAGCTCCTAAATAAGGCGTTAGTGCGTTAAGAATAAGCAGGTCTGTGACCGGTAATAAATAACAACAGACTACTACCGTCCTACGAGGGGGCGCTATAAGAGCGATATAAGCCAGGCCTAAGAAGGTATAGAGGACTAGGAAACTTTAGTATATACTAGGCATAAGCTAAAACGTATTATAGATATAGAGGCCCTTATTATTTTATTAACTAATGCCCAAAGCTCTAAGAACTAGTTAGCCGGGGGTTCCTATATATAAACGAGAACAACCGAATCTATACTAGAACACGTTAGCGCCTAGGAAATCTACTCCCGTATTTACCAAGCAACCATTAAATTCAGTTTATTAAAGACTAGCTAAGGCAGAATGCGAATATCAATCCTAATACAACGGCGATAGGCATCCAACCAAACGCGTCCTTAGTAGAGCTCGTAGAAAGCAATAGCGCTAAAAGCAAAGAAGAGCTCGGCGAGTCCTAGAAAGATATATATTAAGTAGAGTTGGTGTACATTAATCTAGTAGGAGCAGCAACCTAGTCGCAGCCTATAACACAGTTATACGATCTTAGGAAGCCAAGAGGAGACGTAAGGGTGACGAAACCACCTCTAAAACCGACTAGTTCGCAACCGGCAACAGTTTAAAATATACAACTAGGAGGATATATCCAAATCGCACTATAACCACAGCAACAGGCCCCCTAATCACTAGTAAGCAATAAGGAGACTAACGAAATAGACTATTTTAAACAGCTAAGAAGAGAAGTAGAATAAGGAACAGAAGCGACCGCAACCGCTAAAGCACCGCGACTAAAGCCGGTTAGGATAATGGATATACTAAAAGGGAACGTCCTAAGCCCAACCGTAATGGCGGACAAGATCTTATTAAAAACTATCAAAGTTACTATTAGTAACTGCCTTATATATATACCTAAAGTCATAAGATTATTCTTTAAGCCTCTCCCGCTACCTCTTATAGAGCCTTACTAACAAAAGCAAGAGGGTGTTAAGGTATCTATATCGTCGGCGTACCTAACATTTTATGCTAATTAAGCTGGCCTAATAACTGCGGAGGTAGACCAAATTGAATGGGAAGTAGGATTTACCTAGTTTTAACGACAATGTCTAAAGGTAGAAGCATAGATAAGAGATAAAAGGGTTAAGTGCTTAATTAACTCTAGAGTAGAGCTTAACCTTATTAAAGAAAGTATAACTCTATAACACGGCTTGCCGATATTAAGTCTGCCCCTATAGTTATAGGGCGTATATCTAACGTCTATAAATAGGACTTAGTCTAAGTTCATTAAATTGGTGTATGTAGCCCCTATAGTTATAGGGGACGTCTTAATATCTACAACTTTTATTGCTATGGGAGAAATATCACATAAGGTAATACTTAGTAAGCCATAATTGGTAAGGGCTAGACTAGTAACGCAGCGAATAGCAATAGGCTAGGTATCTTACATTATTTAATTAGAAAATAGCGGAGTTAAAATAAGGTTCTTAACATCCTATAAGGACGCAATATTCCTTAAATTAGATAAAGAAATTAGTATAGGTAGTAGTTTAGGAAACGTGTAACTAGTACAACCGCTAAAATCATATCCGGGGTTACTTATAACCCGGCGTATTAAAACAAGGAGAACAAAGAGGAGGGAAATGAGGTGCGACTTTAATAAGGGCGTCTACTATTTTAAATATCCGCTAAATAGGGCAATTGATAAAAAGAAGAGCATAACGCTAGATAGAGAGAGCTCGATAGCGAAACGTCAAAGAAAGTCCTAAAGAAGCACTTAGGAGGAAGGCAGAAGCCAGTGTTTAAAGCGAAGGCTAGATCCCTTATATATTAAATATTAAAGATAATAGATCTATTTACAATGTAAATAGAAGGCTATAGGAGTAAGGCCCGACAGAACGCTATAAGTGTAGTAACTACGTATAAATGAAAGGCAGAGAAAGTCCGCCTAGTTAATTCGTTAGCACTAAATAGAACGGTTATAGGAGGAATAATAGAGTGGCGAGAAGTGGCCTTATGTCGCTAAAAGGCGTCCATTTAAGGGTTGCCCCTTAGTCCATATAATTATTTCCTTAAGCCGCGGTATACTAAGCTGGCCCACAGTACACGGCTGAAGCCAGAACAATTAGAGCGCGTAATCGTAGGGGACCTTTAGCTAAGAGAACGAGAAATCTTTAAGGCCATATTGTTTAACCGAGAAGAAGCTCTAGTATAGGAGTTCTCTAAGATGGGTCATATCAGCAGAGACGTAACTCCACCATTAAAGATTAAGACTGTACCGTATAAAGTATAGCAAGTGCCGAACTTCCCTATACCAAGGGCTCTGCGAGGGGAAGTAATAAATATATTACAAGAACGACTAGCTTAAGGGACTCTAGAATATTATAAAAGCCTATATAGGAATCTATAGTTTCTTATAAGTAAAAAGGAATATAAGAAGTACCAGCTAATTAATACGGCGATAAATATTAACCGAGTAACTATTAGGGACGCAAATCTGCTGCCGTATACTGATGAGTTTTCTAAGGAGTTTACGGGGTGTAAGGTTATATCTCTAGTCGACTTCTTCTCTAGATATAACTAATTGGAGCTAGATATAGAAAGCAGGAACCTAATAGCCTTTATAACACCTCTAGGACTTCTATAACAAACGACGGTACCTATAAAAGGAACGAATTTGGTAGCCTAGTTTATAAGGATAATTACTAAGATTCTAGAGCAACACATCCCACACTATGCCTTGCCGTTTCTGGATAATATTATAGTAAAAGGACCACAGACAGTATATAATGGAGAAGAGAGCCTTCTAGGCGTGCGCAGATATATTCTGGAATACATTATATAGCTAAACAGAGTACTTACAGATTTGGAACGAGCTAGGTATACGATCTTAGGCGTAAAGTCTCATTTTTACAAGGACGAGATTATAGTAGTTAGTTACCGCTATAATGGAAAGGGGCGATATCTAAAAGAGTTAAAAGTCGCAAAGATTATTTACTGGAGAGACTATAAAGACGTCACGTCTACCCGAGCATTTATAGGAGTTATCATATATTACCAAATATAGGTAAAAGACTTCGCAATAAAGGCAGAGCCAATCTTCCAACTGCTACAAGTAAACGTTCTGTTTATATAGGGTATAAAGCAGATAGCCGCTATAAAGACTCTAAAGCATGCAATTACTATAGCACCTGCGTTGGTTTAACTAGATTATAGTAAGGGGGCTAGGCTAATTATTCTCGCCGTTAACGGATATAAGAATAGGTAGGAATGCGGTCTTATACAACTAGACATATAAGGTCATCGCCACCTATATTAATATAAAAGAGGTATCTAGTCTTAAGCGGAGCAGAAATATAATTCAGGAAAGCTTAAATATTAAGCATTACTATATGCATTAAAGAAGTGTCAAGTATACCTATACAGCGTCCGCTTTACGGTTAAGACGGATACAAATACCTTAGTCACGTAACTAAATCGTACTACTACCGATTTACTAGGAGCCTTGATAATATAATAGCTAGCATAGATTTAGTTATAGGACTTTAATATTAGGTATGTTCTAGGGAAGAAGAATAGCCTAGCTAATAGACTATCACAACGACTATTAGATAGCGAACGACCTAATAAGCCGACTAAGGATATTAAAGAGTTCATTAACTATAAACTAAGTGCTTTAGAATATACAGCTAGCCTAGTTAAAATAAAGGTAGATCTGCTACTAGAAGACTCGTATTTAGGGGAGTCTTAGAAGATTATAAAATGGCTAGTAACCTTATAACGTCCAAAAGAAATAAATACTAAAGAATTCAAAAAGTTTAAACAATATACGCTGAAATTCCTAGTACGCAATTAACAGCTCTTCCGCTAATAGTTAAAAAATGTACTAATGCAAAGGGTAATTGATAACGAAAATACTTAGTAAGAGATTATTAAGAACCTTTATAATTAGAGTAGATATTATAGACAAGAAGGAATATATTAAAGAGTTTTAAATCGATATTAGTAGCCAGGACTATAGGATCAGATATTATAGCATATTAAGTCGTGCCTATAATGCCAGGAACGACAGCTAGGACAAAAAGAAGAAGCAATACACCCTATATAGGAGTCCATTTTATAGCACCAAGTAACCGTAGATATTACGTTTATACTAACAACTCGTCTCGGTTTCTAATACCTAGCTACTACTTAAGAATACGTATCTAGATAGGTAGAAGCTTAAGCCCTTCAAAAAAAGGATATAAAAAGCGTAGCGAAGTTTCTCTATAAAGACATTATCTGCAGATAAGGAGTATTCGGACAGCTTTCTGTAGATAGTAGTAGAGAAAATGCTAATATAACCGCTGCGCTTACGGAGCTCTATAATATTAAAAGGGTTATAGCTTCTGTATATTACCCGCAGGGATAAGGCTTAATAGAGCGAGGACATAAGCCTATAGTAGACGCTTTGGCAAAGATAGATGGCTTATAGCTAGATAATCTCTATACTATTTTATGGGCAGATAAAACAACCATTAAGTAACCTACGGGAATAACGCCAGTAAGAGTTATATGCGGATATAAGCATGTCCTTCCCATTAAACTCTGCATACCTACTTGGCAAACGCTGCCCTGGCAAATAGTCTGGACTACTATAGAGCTATTAGCACTTCGTGTAAAGCAGTTTAACTAAAGAGATGCAGATATATAAGAGGCTGTCGCGCGTATAAGACGACTAAGGGAGGCAAATAAAGAATATTTTAACGACATCCGCCGTATTTGCTAGGACGTATTTAAGGTTAGGGACATAGTTATGCTTTATAACGCGCAACTTAAGCAAGACTATTTTAGCAGTTATAAGTTAGATCTAAAGTAGCTAGGCCCGTTCCGCGTATATAAGAGTTACCCTTATAAAGGATAGTACTTAATTAAGGATCTTAATGGTATACCGTTCCGTGATTAAACTTTAGGAAATAGATTAAAGAGGTTCTATTAGCGACAGATATCTAAAGTCCACTAGGAAGACCGGCTTAACTAGTTAGGCAGAACTATGCTATAAGAAATAATAGTAGAGCTAGAGCCTAAGAAAGATATGCAAAATCCACCAGTATCACAACGCCGCGTAGTTTAAGAAGTACGCGTTTTAGAAAGATCGTTTAATAGAACTAAGTATAAAACATTTAACTAGGGGATAGTTAAGTTCTACGGCAGGGGAGGGGATGTAGATAATAGCCGTATAATCCTTTTATTTGCCGTATTTCCTAAAGCTCTTTCTATTACATATTCTTATTTACTTTTTTAGTTAGGAATTTAATATATATTAATAGTAAGGTAAGGGCAGAAGAATATTTATAAACAACTATATAGTATTATTTACTATAAAGATATTAGTTCCGCTTACCACTTTTACTAAGCTAATAGCGATTTTCTATACCGGGTATAGAAAATCATAATTAGTCTATTTAACAATTAGAGCTAGCAGAACTCTATACCACTACTTAAATTTAGTAAACCATTTAGATTAGGAAACCCTATTTAGAACTTTACCTTTTTACCCTTAATAAACCTTAGAGATAGTTATAATTAGCTAAAGTAAAAACTAAGCAGAATTAAGAATAACGGTACGCTTATTATATCTTTATTTAGCAGACTATTAGTCCTCTATAAAGGAGCTAAGTAATAAATTAGTGACGTCCTAACGGAAGTCAGAGGCTTCGCGGTTAATCAGCGTCAAGTAGTGCTTATTTAAATCTATAACGAGATTTTACTTTTACGAGAAAACTACGTAAATGCGGCTAGTATAGTAGTTAATTTTATTAACTAAGATAACGGACTGCAAGCATCTCTAGGAAAGGACGCATTTATATTAATCTTTAAGGATATCTCTAACATTAGCAAAATGGCTAAAGATTAGAGAAACCGATATAATAAAGCTAGAGAAACCATCTAAAAGGCCTAGGGATAAGATATTCTTAACAAACCGCTAAAATACGCAGTCTCCTATAACTTCCTCTCCGCCGTCCAAAAGCTCGCAATATACCCACTTCCTAAAGTCACAGCAAGAGTTAATAAAGCTCTAATTAACAGGCTTAAATATCTAGGACGTAGCATCTAGAACACTACTTAACTACAGTTGACCAATTTTACGCTCGTATCTAAGATGTTAAAAAGGGCAATATTAGACTAGGTGGTGAATAAGTATAGTTTAGGAAGACACTTAACTGGCTTCCTTATTTTAAATAAGGACCTACCGCCAAGAAATAAAAGACTAACTACTATAGGACTAGAGGTCACTAATGTTAAAATTAAACAAGTAGGAGAAAGCTTAGCTCTTACACTGTGAATACATTTATAGCATACTTCTAACATAATAAATCCCTTAGCCTTTTAGCCATTAACACCTGTTTAAGGAGGAGGCGTCAGCATTATACCAAGTCCGTCCCAATAAGGATCGCCTATATTAGTTAACTCGCCTTTATCATCTATAAACGAGAGCATTCTCGTAGCTAGAACGCCTATTAGCTTACCCCTATAGCTACCAGTATCTTTATTAAGAAGGAATCTAAAAAGGGGGCTAGCAATTACTTACCTAGAAGTAGAAGGGCTAGGAGTAAAATTAATGTTCAATAAGAGTATTATTAAGCCGGGAGATAATATAGAGTATATCAAGAAGGCTATAGATACTATAGCGGTACTCCGTGCAAAACGAGGATGCGACTATAAGGATAACGTGCTAGCGCATCTTAAGGTATCCCTAAATCGAATTACTAAAATTAAACCAACAGAGGTTATAAAGCTCTTACGCAGCTAGTATAGGGCGGCTAGTTCTAATCCAGAGATATATAAGGTCTGCTAGATGCATATTTAAGTAATAGGAGAACGTATGGGTTTAGCGATAAAAGGTCTAAACTATGCCGCACTATATTACAGACTCCGTTTAATATATCACGCCTATAACCACCTCAGCACTATAAAGACCGATTCTACCATATACTCCTGGTTTAGAAAGGCTCATAGACCTCTAATTCCGTCCGATTCCTTAAGACTATATAAGTTCATTTATAACTCAGCGCTAAGGTTTTCCTATAATAGAGAGGCTTTACTTAATCGGATAATATTACCAGAAGACCAAGAAGTATAGCAGCGAGAAGAATCCGTAATTTTAAACGTGTTTAGATAGTAGTGGGATTTTAGTATCTTAACAATAATTGACGAGGAAATGCGCATATACCGCTATTATTAGCGTCTAATTAATAGGCGGCTAAATTATAGCTAGTTAAAAACGATAGTCTATGGTCTCTATTAGCAGCTAATAAGACAAGATCCTTAGTATTATCGTCTCTATTGCGCTCTTAGGCCTAACAGTTAGTGGCGACTTATTTCCTACCCTTATTATACAAAATTCGCGGTTAAAGGAAACTCTACAGCGTTCCGCCACATTAACGTTAATATTCCCTTACTCCTTAAAAGTGGACGCGGTGCTAATATAATCTAAGGAAGCGTTTCTCTAGATAATAAGACTAAGGATAACTGCATAATTATCCTACCCAGCATATATTATTACTTAGAATTATAGTAGGCAGATCTTAAAGCGCGAGGATTAACTAAGGGCGACGGATTTGTGTATAAAATCTCGGACTATAACTAGACTACTAAGGATGTAGAGAAATATGCGACCAACTAGGTAGCTTAGCCTTATAAAAAAGGAGATGTGCGTATAACTATACCTTACCTTCCTTATAGAGTAAAAGGACCTTTAACTAGGACCCAGCGAATAATACTACCATAGTTTGTTGGTATTTAGGACGATTACGACAACCTTAAGGTCACAGAAGGGGGAACCTAGGTAAAGCTAGCAGATATACACTGAGACTTAAAAGCGCCGCCCCGTACGCCATCTAAACATACCAATCTTTACAGCGCAATTCTATACCGCTTCCCTGCTATAGTCAAACTTATAGCTACCAGCGCCTTGTCTGACGCTCTTCTAGGTAGATAGTGATGGGATTCTCCAGCAGTAATTCAAGATCGTGACCTTCTTCTTAATGGCAATAGGAATAAAGTTGGGAAATAAATACGTTCCTACCGTCTTAGGGCTGTTAAAAACTACAAGGATGCGTTTCAGCTTATACATGCAACTGAAATAGAGCGCTTTAATAGCTGCTCGTACTTCTACTGCGTTAATAATAGAATCGATCCTTTAACTATTACAGTAGACCCAAGTAGAGTGCCCCCGGTTGTTGCAGAAAGACAAAATTATATGGAGTTACCTAAAGAATTATAGGATAGAACTGAGCAAATAGAAGGGCGCGAAAGAGCTATATTATCTAAGAGCCGCCAGTCTAAAGTTTTTTATGCTGCTCAGCTAAATAGACGAAAGCGGTCTTATTTAACCAGAACGGAGTCTCCTCGTTTACTATCTCAGGTTTATAGTAAGGGCAAGGAACGCATATAATCACCTACCGCGCCTTTGTTTCGAAGATAAGAAGTTTTAGAGTTTCAGAAGTTGTTAGGGGATAATAACTTAGGTAGGGGAGGTATATAGTAGTGTAATTTGGCCCCTAGATTTAACATCTAGATTAGGTATAGCTTCGGGAGAGCCTAGGCCTTCTATAAGTTATATAGATCGGTCTGGAGCCTTTAGAGTCTTCAATAACTCGGATAGGCATAAGGGACACAAAATACACTCTTTTCTTCTCTTCTTACTGACTACTTTCCTACTGATTTCCACTAACTAACTGCGCCCGACCGGCAGACCTAACAGCACTATAACTTACTATCTAAGAGGGACCGCGTACACCACTACAGTATTACTTATATCTCTTAGGTTAGTAGGCTAATTATTAGGGTACTATATATTTAACCCTTTAGAACCCTAGTAATTCCCCTATATACATTAACGTAATCGATCAGCCTGCGGCCCACATCAGCCTGCGGCCCACCCAACTTAACGCGCGACGCGTTGCTTAACTACTACTACAATGGCCACACTACAACAACAAGAAGCCCTATATCGACAGGGCAGAGTTAATCTAGCTACCCAAGCCTACAAGCAAGGCCAGTTTCAAAGCCTCCGACGCGCCACCGATACGTACGATGCACCCCGAACGACAGCCAGGCGTCGCATTGCCGGTATTGCACCACGACGCGGCACTCCTGCATTAAATCGCCTTCTTACGCCTGCACAAGAAGAAAGTCTTAAGCAATGGATTCTATCTATGGATCGACGCGGAATGCCACCTACAATTATAACTGTACGCCAAATGGCTGGTATTTTAGTTGCGCAGGCGCAGCCAGCCACTTCCATACAAGTTGGCTAATATTAGGCATTACGGTTTGTCAAGCGCGATAAAGACCTGCAATTAAAATATAATCGCAAGTACGACTATCAACGGGCTAAATGCGAGGATCCTGTGCTTATTCAAGGCTGGTTTAAACGTGTTCAAGATACGAAAATACAATACGGGATTCTTAATGAAGATACCTGGAATTTTAATAAAACTGGCTTTTAAATGGGTATTATTGCAACTGTAAAAGTTGTTACTGGAACCGACCGTGCTAGTAGGCCAAGATCAATACAACCAGGCAATCGAGAGTGGGTTACTATTATTAAAACTATCAATTCCCAAGGGGACGCACTTCCACCCCTAGTTATCTTTGAGGCTATAATGCACCAGGCTGCCTGGTATGAGGACAATATTATACCGCACGACTGGTTAATTGGTGTTAGTGACAACGGCTAGACGACTAACGAGATTGGCCTAACCTGGCTAAAAAATGTATTCCACAAGTATACAAAGGATCGCACGGTTAGTACGCATCGACTGCTAGTACTAGATGGCCACAACAGCCACGTATCGCCTGAATTTGATCGATTCTGCCTAGATCATCAAATAATCGTCCTTTGTATGCCGGCCCATTCGTCCCATTTACTCCAGCCTTTAGATGTAGGCTGTTTCTCGGTCCTTAAGCAGGCCTACAGCCGCCTTGTTAACAGCGTGGGTTTCAATAAGCGAATATTCAGCCAATAAAATATCGGCATTTGCCAATATTTGCAGCGCCAATATTAAATATTGGCAATAGTTTAGACCAAATTATTATAATAAAAGTATACTTATTAAAAAGAAAGATTATATAAATTATT
>Ga0307515_10009686_pt1 | contig 18582 bp, 21 predicted proteins | sample 17_EM_MG_FD_194513 | JGI IMG/M metagenome (GOLD analysis project Ga0307515, IMG submission 194513) | Populus trichocarpa ectomycorrhiza microbial communities from riparian zone in the Pacific Northwest, United States - 17_EM | ecosystem: Host-associated > Plants > Roots > Unclassified | place...
GACCGACAGACCAGTTGGAGGTGGAATGTATGCAAAGTAGTAGGAACAGCGAAGATATAACAGTCAAAATAGACAGTCCGTCATATGTACACAATGGGATGGTTATGCAATGGGGTCAAATAATATCAGAGCCAGAGAATATACTTTGAATTCAGATTCAGAGGAAAACCCTCGCAAATGCAATGTGAAAAATCCCACAATTATGGCCAATTATAATACCTTCTCGCCGTTGAGACGGGGACTATACTGTTTGGTTCGGGTTCGGTGGAGAACGACGGCCTTCGCTCTGCATGTCATGGGGTCCGAAATTACGGGCGTCAGAACCCTCTCGACACCCTGCGACTTCTTCCATCCATACTCCTCAACAATACTGCCCTCCTCACCATCCCCGATTCTTGTCCACGAGGCCCCGTGCGTGATGGGCCCGTTCCACCCGCTTTTGAAGGCGCTATGATGGCGGTGTTGGCGACTCGGTGGGTCCTTGTCGGTCCCTCCTCACGCCTGAAGTAAGCTGTACCAATGCGGCAGCGCGTTGCGCGGCCTCAGCCTTATTAGTAGGACCAAGGCTTGCTCTCGCCCCAGCCCGTCCAGACGGACCAAAGCTTGGATTCCTCTGCCACCAAGGACTGGCAGTAGCGTCCGCTGAAAGCGCGCTCATGCTACTCCGTCGACTACTCAAACTCCGTCCTCGTGCACTCTCGCCGTCCACATTCGTGGTAGCGTACCCGTACAGATACTGCGAACTACTGAAGCTCGCAGCTCGACTGGTCTGCTTGCTCTGACCCCCAAGCGTATTCCCATAATCCGTCTCTGCACTCAAGCTGAGGCGTCCCAATGAAACCGGGCTCTTCCCCTTGGAGCTAACCGATAACGGCCTTGCGGTGGGCGCGTGCAATGCAATGAGCCCAGCGTATGGGTAGCTCTTGGTACTGAGCTGTGTCTTGTGCGTCGAAGTAGTAGCAGCAAGACTGTCGTCCCTGAAGTGCTCGGGTCCGATCGAGACAGGATGGTAAGACCTCTCATTTGTGGGGGCACCTAACGGCCTCGGTGCAAGACCTTCATGCGTATCCTGCATCCCTGGCGAGACAGTCGACCACGACTCCATAGAAACCAGCGGGCCAGGCGAGGCCATGGCGAGCTGCACAATCCTCCTCGACATCAACTTCCTCTCCTTCTCGCGTGCTTGACGCTCAGAGGTCGTCATCTCGTCGCGTCTGGGTAGGCGACGGAAGGGTGGAATCTGCAGAGATTCGCGAGGAAACGGTACAGAGGAGGCTCCACTCGGGCTTGATGCCGGATTAGAACTGGTACTGGCCCCATAGCCGCTAGAGGCGAACGTGTCTTCTGTGGTGCTCGGGCCTATCCCCATTTCTTGTCCTGCCTCACCAAGAACTCGTGATTCTGGCTGACTTGCAGGGGTCAGCCTGAATCCGGCCATCCGAGCACGGGGACTCAATGCTCCTTCACTTGAATTCTGAAGTCGTGGCGAGAGAGAGCGGGGAGGCGACTGTTGGACATCGGAGATCCGTTTGAAAAATGTGGGCGAGACACTAGTGGTAGCAGTGGTCGTGGTAACTCGCCGTGGAGAAACCGATCTTGAGGCCGAAGTCGCGCCAGTAAAGGTGGAGCGTGGCTGAGAAAGAGGTCGTTCATCAATGGGAAGGGCTGTGGTTGGAGGAACAGCGTAGAAGCTCGTTGAGCTCTCAGATAAAGAGGGAGCGGCTCCATAAAGCACCTCTGGGCTGGTGGCGTAGAGGATATTCGTTTCGTAACGGACTGGAACACGCAGGTTGGTGAGTGAAGGGTCGGTAGCCGACGGACTATGAGAAGACTCGGAAACACTGGGAACGCTCTCATGGTGGCGAGGGAATTGGAAGTCGAGAGATAGGGGTGCCGGGATCGGCAGTGGAGCAGAGGATTCCTCGACACTGACAGTACCCGTCCTATCCCTGGCCATTGTAGAGTACACCTCGTCGCTCCGGGTGCCTGTGAAATCAGATTCTCGTTGCGTTGCGACTTCGATCCATCGGACGGAATGACGGGACCTCCCGCCATTCATTTTCCACTCCTGAAGTTCGCTATCATCGCTTGCCTTACTATATCTCGAGTCCTGGTTATCGCTTGGGCGCCTCCAACCGGTCAAGGCCCTGACGAACATGTTTCCTGGGGGGGTTTTACTGGGGGGCGTCGAAGAACGAAGAGTGGCGAAGCCCTTAGATCCCATTTCACTAGATTCACGAGTAAGCTATCGAACCAATTCGGCGAACGAGTACTCGCTGACTTACCGTACAATTGTTGGCGCATCTTTCTTCTCTTCGATTTGTCCTGCCGCAGCGATTTTACGGGCCTTTCGGTTGCGATAGTGATACCAAACCGTGAGAACAAATGCGAGGACGATGAGCGCGAGGATAGAGAAGATGCCCGCAAGGAGAGCACCGTTGGGACTGCGCGGTAAATGACAGGTCAGAAGCTTGATCGAGGAGCCGTGGGGCTTTGAAGCCACTTACGGAGGAACTCCGTTATTTCCATCTCCGTTGTTCGCGCCAATCGTTGGCGGGGGGCCGGGATTGGCGTTGGGATTTGGGCTAGGGATGAGAAGGCCGCTTATATTGTCTCCGGGGATTCCAGTAGAGCGTGGCGCAGCGACTGTGGTTGATGCAAAGGGGACTTGCGAGCCGCTTGAGAAGAAGAGGTAGACAGTAGTCTGTATGGCGATTGGACAGACTGCACGTTTCTCAATGTAGCGGAGGTGGAGAGGAGAGGGGTCATCGTATTCTCCTGGAAAAGATGTAATACGGTTTAAAAGGGCAGGCTTTGTCCTGCTGGGGACACTACAAGAGGGGGACGGTAGTGAGCAATAGGCGAAGGGGGACATGACGAAAAATATAACCCTTACCTTGTTTGAGAAGGAGTGGAGAAGCGGTGGGACTCCCTGTGCGTTGGGGTGGGGGGAAGACGCCACGGATTGTGTGGGTCGGAGGGACCGTGTAGGGCAAATTCTGGGCCAATATCCGAGATCTCTGAATAGGGGATGCGTTGTTCCCATCGCTGTTGTGCTCTGGCGAGGGCCTGCTCCCGATGAAGCTCACGGGCAGAGACGAAGACGACCGGCGCAGCGGTGTTTGCGAAAAATGGAGAAGCGAAGAAAGTAAACACGACGAATAAGTGGTAAACGAGCGTGAATTGGCCACCGAGGCGAGCCATTCCGGGGGTGGGGCAAAGTGGGAGCGGTTCAAGCTGGCCTGCAAGGCTGAATGATTCAGGCCTGGAGGCTTGGCAGAGAAGTCGCTATTCCAGGTTATCGCCCGCAGGGCAAGACGCTTTGAGCTTGTAGTCGCAAGGGGTGGGTGCAAAGGTAGCTAACCAGCACTCGAGTAGGCCGCTAAGCACTGTGGTTCTGTCCAGGGTGCCGCTTACTTCCGCCAATGCTACTGCGAAGTAATGTAATGGCAGGAGCAGATGCATTTGGACGGATCTACACCGTTCTAAGTACTCTTTCCCTTTCCTTTCCTTTCCTACTTGGAACCCCTCCGTGCCCTCTCCTGTCGCCCATCTGAATACCCACGATTCATGATTCACGACAAGAAGCCCGGAGCGTGAACACCAATCTCTATTAGTGTCCTCATTCCTGGCATTTGGGCTATCCATGGACTCCTTAAATATCGGCCTGCATCTGTCTGCATTATATTCTGTCTGCATCGATCCGCATCTCTGCGTCTATCCTCTCTCTCTCAACCTCCTTTCCACCTCTAAGCTCCTTTCCACCTCCAAGATCGCCATTAAAGGGGAGACTGGTGACACCCTGCTTCGCATGCGCTTGTTACAGTCCAATCAGAGTCCTTCCGTCCTCTTCCTTATGGAGGTCAAAGCATACATTCACTACAGTTCATCCATGACACCTTTCTGTTCGCTGTCACTCGTCCTACGTTTCACTTTCACCCGAACCCGTCGGTGTCGCCTCGCCTCGGCTTCTTTCTACAATTCAATACCGCCCCAGGCCTGTCAATCTTGTCGTTGCTGTATGAGACCCTGGAGTGAACCTGTACAACTCCTGTGCATCTATTATATCTATCTGCACTGTTACAATTCAGCCACAGCGCCTGAAGCTTTACCCACTCCTCTGTCCCCACGCGATGGAGCTTGACTCTTCACCCAGTGCTCCAGTCACACTAGTTTCCCAGCGGACAACTCCGGCATCAGAACTCGCTCCGAGGTGGCCGAGCTTTTACGTTTTCTCCATTGAACCACCGACGAATTACCTCCGGTGCTGTACGAGAGTTACAAAAAGTAAATACGATCTTGGGACTAGGTACACAACGAGTGCGTTTCTATCTCCAGAAATACCCTACAAATCACGATGGCTATGGCTAGACATGGTCGCCGTTGGACACCCTTGGAAGCATTAAAATCAGTCAAAACCCTGCATAGCCCAGTTATGATTACACCAGGAGAGGTCATGACTTGACGGAGCTGCGGGACCACTTGGCCGATGGCCTGCCTATCTGTCTGCAGGGATTATGGTCCTAACACATTGTGAATTGCTGCGGTCTTTGGCTCAAACCAATTAACAACTGCGGAGGACCATATTTGTACGCAGTGGTGCCTGATGTCGGGTTACAGGTAACACAACAATATTATGAGATGTGATATTGACTAACTACCCGTACACAAAAAGTCATTCGCTTGTGAATGGGGACAGCCGCACCGACGAACGGTAACCGGCTACATTATTCCCCAAACCTGAGAGTACGAACCGGATGCAGTGCACTCTCCTAAAAGATGCGAATATCGAAATTCGGACCCGTCAATGTTACTGTTCCCGCAATTGACATTCTCATGATCCGTCATTTGAACTCGGACGGACCTGCTCATATATACACCCTAGACGAAGATTCACATCTCCAAAATAGCCGAGACATGAGGTTCATTTGCGAGGTTAGTTCAAATGGTGCTACCATTCAATTAATAGCTTCGTAGAAGTACCGCCTGTTCACTGAACACTGTTACCAAGGTCTAAAACCGCCGGCCGCCGTGTCATCTACAAAAAGGACAGAGGATAACCACTCGGAGAGTTGTCCGCTAAGTCACGGTGTCCCCAGTCCATTTCCTCTTCACCCTCGGAAGCTCCGCATCTGCGATATATTCGCGCCGTTCCCCCGCGCTTGTGGCCCTTGATATGATGAGGACGCTTTCTGAGGTGAAACTTCGAACAAAGCATGTTGGTGTAACACCCATAGTTTCATAATACTCGCAAACAACCTAATCAGATCAGTACGTGGGATGAGTCAACCACGATGAGCTCGTGGTTGTCCAAACTTGATAAAATATTGATGACGGTAAATGTATTGAAAGGGTTGCGCATACCTTCAAACTCATGGCCTATGTCCTCTAAGGATGCCGTCTTCACACACAGTCGTTCATCATCCGCCACTGCTAGTTCTCAGAATTACGACGCCATACTCGAGAATGCATTGAAGGCAAGAGTTAGCTTACCATGTCCGTGGAGAACTTAATCTCGTTATCTCGAGGATTCAGAGTAGTTCACATTCATTAGTTCTATTGCTCAAAAAGTCAGAACTAGCTACAAATTCAATGCGTGAACGATGGAATCACTTGTTTGTGATAAACCCGTCACAGAGAGCACCGAAAGCATCAAAGGTAATATACTTGATGCTATCATGGGGCGATAGCATGGCTTGACCGGCTACTAGTGTCATTGCGCGTTAAACCATCTGCATTTCGGGAATCCATTCTTTAGGTTCGTCAGCAAGCGGGTGAGACCCTTCAAACACCATGAGCCGGCGCTTCTCAGCGAGACCAGAGTAAGATAGGCCGCCATAAAACTTGTCAACGATATCGCGCTTGTAGACAGCCCTGTCTGATGCTTGAAGGCCCTCCTGATGATGAATCATAATAGCGTAGGTTATAACCCAGATCACTGACTCAAGGTCGTCCCCTGCTCCTGGCACAAATTCAAGCTCGGAGAGTACGTCAATCGCTGAGTCTTTAGGCGCCTTACCCACAAGCTTGTAGTATTTGGCGAGGGCTTTCAGGAGAGGAATACTCATGAATAGTGCAGTGCCCTGTGCCATTCTGATATCAGAAGATCTCACAACGATTCTCAAATGAGGCTCACCGTTCGGAGTGCTCCCCGTTTGCTTGCCACGAGCTCATCATACTATCCCGGGAATAGCTCCCTGATAGTCTCTAGATCCACCTTGGCCAGGTCGAGATCACCGACAAACCCAGCGATACCGTCTTCCATACCAAGGAACAGGTTGCCGAGACTGATACCCTCGTGGATGATACCACGGTCATAAGTGCCCTAAGTCCTGGAAAAGTGTCAGACGGGAGCACTGGTCAAGTCTACAGGGCGTACCGCTGTTCATCTTCTTGGCTGCACGCATGAGCTGAGAAAAAGTGTTAAACTCGTAAAGCTTGCATCCATGGCTGACAAGCACGAGTCGATGGAGGACAGGGTCGTCTTTCTCGTTGATCGGCCTTCCGAACCCCTTCCGATGGCTCGAGACCTTGATCATCTCATTTGGCTGTTGCGGATCGAATATATCCCCGCCATCGACAAACTGTGGAACGCCTTCCAAATTAGTCAGATGAGAGATCGATTCCTTCGTTGCACTGTAAATCATCTTATAGACGGTCGATTCGGCCAAGCGTGCGCACGCGTGCCACGCATTCTTCATAATGAAGCTCTTGGCGTTGCCTTTGCCAGACTGCTCGGTATCCACCTCAAGCTCGACAACCGAGACGAACGTCCCGCAGCCGACAAGGCTAGTTGATTGCCAGAGTGGCGGTCCCCGCGTGATGTATGTTGACCCGCCCACTATGACCCGAAACTCAGGGAACTTCTTCCAGCTGCCGAGGGTGAAAAGGGGTACGACAATCCGGTCAAGTCCCAAGTCGTGGGCGGAATATCGCATGAAAGGACGAGCAGCAAGGTGAAGACGAGCCATGTCGGCGAGCTGGGCCGCCAATCTAGTCAGCGCCGTCCCATCTGCAGGATTGGCTGTGAACTGACGCCAGAGACACCAGTCCTGTCGAGGTTCTTGCGTGGAATGACCGACCAATACAAGATCAGGTCCACGCGTTTCGAACGCGCTGGTTTTGCCTTTCTTATTGTCATCTCGGGCGAATTGTTGCTCCTTGGAGGAGCGGTGCGCCTTTGAGGGACCGGCAGTATCCTCGCCGCCTTCATCATCCCTGGGGTGAGAGCACTTGGTGCCAATCACGAGATCCTCATCGACATCGCAGTAGTACGTAGGTATTCCAGGAATAAACAGACCACGGTCCGTGCGTGGAATGGTGTTGTGGACGTTGAGCCAGGTACGGTCAATACGTCGGGTAAAGTTGGTGTCACTAGCGGGCTTGGAAGGAGTATGACCATCATTGTTGTCCATCTCATCCTCCTCCTCCTTGTTGTGTGTGTATGCGCTTCGTCGGTCTTCGCATTGTCTTCCGAGTCGTCTTCCGGGTCGTCCTCAATATAGTCGGTGATGGTTTTCAACAACGTGAGCTACTCGAATGGTGAGTAATAGGAGCATGAATAGCAATTCCGACGTACCAGCGGTTTATACATGTCGCTTTCAAGCTGAGCGGTCTGGTAGCGGACCGCATTAAGGAAGTCCATAACACCTTGATTCTTCGAAATATATTTTTTCAGTCTTGACAAATTGGTCGCTAACTTCATCGGGCTTGATTAATTTAAAAGAGGTGGGACTGAAAGCCTCGGATAAGTACTACGTTTCCCCATTCTGTTTGGTCTGTTGAATGTGGCCAGGGTCAGGAAGCGAAACAAAGAATGGGCAACGTGGTGTAAGCGAATACGTGACAGAACCATTTTGGGGCATCACAAGCCAGACTGATGAAGCCACAATGAACAAAATCCGGCCGTATGGCCTATTTCGAATTCTAGCTGCTTGTGGAGGACCCTATCACCGTGGTGAGGAGTATGTTAAATGCGACCTACCATTGTTCAAGGTGATGGTCCCGACCGTTCAGACTGGCAGGTTGGTAGTCGGGGTCGGTGTTTTGGGCCGCGGACATGAGGCAGACTGTCAAAACGGCAGTCTCAGGGTTGTATTATGGCTTACTCATTCTTGCATCACAATGCCAAGTCGATCGATGCGATGACCCGGCCCCCATGTCAAGGTATGGCGGCAAATGTCCCTTTTTCATCGATAAGCAACAGTGAATTGATTTCAAAGAGGTATAATCATAACAATCGAATAGGATACCCTAGAAACCACCCAATAGCGTCGTGATCACAGTCCGCGTCGAGACTATTAGGTCAGACCTCAGCCGATCTTGGTCTCTCCGCCTTGACACCTAGCTTGCTTGAAACTCTGCTCGACACTCTGCTCGACACTCTGCTCGACACTCTGCTTGACACTCTGCTTGACACTCTGCTTGACACCCTCTTCGAACCCAGAGGGCTAGCGACGTGCCCCGACTTAGCCAGAACCCGAACGTGACACGCCCTTTCTAACCCCACCAAGCCCAAATCGAGATCTTCGATGCAGGGGATAGGAGACCTCCCGGTAGAGCTTTTAATCATCATCCTCGACCAAATTTCGCGCAACGACACCCTGAACCTCCGCCTCTGTGCTCCTCGAAATATTCTTCCGCTTATTGATACCATCGTGTTTCGGAAGAATTTTCTCCAAATAAATATCTCAGATGATTTGAGGGGATGGAAGTCAGTAGATCAGAAATCTCAGAAAGAGGGAGTGGTGTTGCAGCGCCTTGTCGACGTTTCGCAAAGCCGTATTGTCAAGCATGTGCGCGTCCTAGTCCTCCGGATCGCAAGACCATCATTGAGTATATTTCTGTTCGTCTTTTTCTGCTACCCAGCTTACTGGTGCATTCGTAGACAAGAGACTCACCGCGCCGAGAAAGGCTCCACTATTACAGCACACCACAGTCAATAGATCTGTAACGGGTTGGCTCCAACGAGCGATGGGTTCCATGCGACTAGTGAAACCAGTGAAACCCCGAGGCCCACACGTCGCTAAACGCAATTACGCAGCAGAGTTTGCAAAAGCCCTTCGAGCACTAGTATCAGCGGCAGACATGATTACAACCATTCGAATCGACCAGTCGAGCGGCTATAATTCACCCACCATTTACGGCCGAACTCTTACGCGTCTTTTTGACGCTCTGTTGGGTGTAACGTTTGCACCTTCAGTTGAGACTACCCTCGAGATCCATGGTTGCCCTCTAATGGAACTACGAAAATCTGGTCTCTTCCTTGACGAAAAGGTGATCATGAAGGTGGCCGCAAAATTCTCCCATATTTCGCTGGAGACCCAACGTCTGGAGTATAACCACGGCTATGAATGGACACAACTGGGGCAACAACTGGTTGATGGCCTGCGCGCGTCTGGCGACCACCTCACAGGCTTATCTCTCCGCGGAGCGCCCTACTGGATTCCAAAGCGGTTCATCGGATCCGAAGACAATTACCCCAGTTTGACACATATCGCCCTATCTTCAATTTGGATATCCTCTGCCGTGTTTGTTCCTTTCATCTCGAACAAACTACCTCAATTAATCTCGCTACACGCAAGCTATATCTACTTTGACGAGGGAGAAATTAAATGGCGGGAGGCCTTCGATGTATGGCGAGCGGTCAAGAAGAGCCTAAGGGAGCAGGGGACAGACCTCAAGTTGAAGCACCTCACCTTGGCAGCGCTGTATGACCGCCAACTTTTGGTGGACAGCTCTGCGATTTCCACCTTCGTCAAGAATATGCTCCCGGTAGTCGTCGTTGGGTATCGGGATTTTCGTTGAACCATTTCTCCGTCCTCCACGCCCGCGTACCCAAGTGGTCGTGTTGTGTCAAATCATTATGTTCGCTATGTTGGAGGCGAGGTCGCACAACCTCCGCGTGCTATGCACACTGCTATGACATGGTATATTATTATCAGACGTCGCTGTATATAAGCGTGGCCTCGAGTGACGAATTTTGTAGGCCACATCCCATTCCCTGTAATATTTTAACCCAGATACGGTCAATACGTCGGGCAAAGTTGGTGTCACTAGTGGGCTTGGAAGGAGTATGATCGTCATTATTGTCCGTCTCATCATCATTCTCCTTGTTATGTGCATACTCTTCGCGTTGTCTTCCGAGTCGTCCTCCGAGTCGTCCTGAATATAGTCGGTGATGTTTTTCAATGACGTGAGCTACTCGAATGGTGAGTAATAGAAGCATGAATAGCAATTCAGATGTACCAGCGGTTTGTACATGTCGCTTTCAAGCTGAACGGTCTGGTAGCGGACCGCATTGAGGAAGTCCATAATACCTTGATTCTTCGAAATATAATATCTCACAGTCTTGACAAATTGGTCGCTAACTTCATCGGGCTTGATTAACACATTGACGATGTTTGGGGTCATTGAAAGAGATGGGGAGTAAAGGGTTACCTGAAAGCCTCGGTATAGGTACGTTTCCCCATTCTGTTTGGTCTGTTTGGATGTGGCCAGGGTCAGGAAGCGAAACAAAGAATAGGCAACGTGGTGTAAGCGAATACATGACAGAACCATTTTGGGGCATCACAAGCCAGACTGACGAAGCTACAAATGAACAAAAATCCGGCTGTATGGCCTCTTCGAATTCTAGCCGTTCGTGGAGGACCCTATCACCGTGGTGAGGAGTATGTTAAATGCGACCTGTGTGAGACACCATTGTTCAAGGTGATGACCCCGGCCATTCAGACTGGCAGGCTTGCCTGGAGGGGTCGGCGTTTTGGGCCGCGGACAAGAGGCAGACTGTCAAAACGGCAGTCTCAGGGTTGCATTATGGCTTACTCATTCTTGCATCACAATGCCCCGTCGATCGATGCAATGACCCGGCCCCCATGTCAAGGTATGGCGGCAAATGTCCCTCTTTCATCGATAAGCAACAGTGAATTGATTTCAAAGAGATATAATCATAACAACCGAATAGGATACCCTAGAAACCACCCAATAGCGTCGTGATCACAGTCTTAGCTTCCCAGGCACGCGTCGAGACTAGGTCAGCCTCAGCCGATCTTGGTCTCTCCGCCTTGACACCCTGCTTGACACTCTGCTTGACACTCTGCTTGACACTCTGCTTGACACTCTGCTTGACACTCTGCTTGACACCCTCTTCGAATCCAGAGGGCTAGCGGCGTGCACCGACTTAGCAGAACCCGAATGGGACACGCCCTTTCTCACCCCACCAAGCCTAAATCGAGATCTTCGATGCAGGGGATATGGGTCCTCCCAGTAGAGCTTTTAATCATTATCCTCGACCAAATTTCGCGCAACGACACTCTGAACTTCCGCCTCTGTGCTCCTCGAAATGTTCTTCCGCTTATTGATTCCATCGTGTTTCGGAAGATTTGTCTCCCAATAGATACCTCAGATGATTTGGAGCGATGGAAATGGGAAGATGAGAATGAGGGAGTGGCGTTGCAGCGCCTGGTCGACGTTTCGCAAAGCCGTATTGTCAAACATATGCGCGTCCTAGTCCTCCAGATCGAAAGACCATATAGACCTATTACGACATTTGGTATGTTTCTGTTCGCCTTTTTCTGCTACCCAGCTTACTGGTACATTCGTCGTAGACAAGAGACTCGCCGCGCCGAGAAAGGCTCCACTATTACAGCACACCACAGTCAATAGATCTGTACCGGGTTGGCCCCAACGAGCGATGGGTTCCATGCGACTAGCGAAACCAGTGAAACCCCGAGGCCCACACCTCTCTAAACGCAATTACGCAGCAGAGTTTGCAAAAGCCCTTCGAGCACTAGTATCGGCGGCAGACATGATTACGGCCATTCGACTCAACCAGTCGAGCGGCTATAATTCACCCACCCTTTACGGCCGAACTCTGATGGGTCTTTTTGACGCTCTGTTGGGTGTAACGTTTGCACCTTCGGTTGAGACTACCCTCGAGATCCATGATTGCCCTCTAATGAACCTACGAGACCCTGGTCTCTTCCTTGACGAAAAGGTGATCATGAAGGTGGCCGCAAAATTCTCCCGTATTTCGCTGGAGACCCAAAGTCGGGAGGGTAACCCCCAATTGCAACGGAAACGACTGGGGCAACAACTGGTTGATGGCCTGCGCGCGTCTGGCGACCACCTCACAGGCTTATCTCTCAGTGGAGCGCCCTACTGGATTCAAAAGCGGTTCATCGTATCCGAAGACAATTACTCCAGTTTGACACATATCGTCCTATCTTCAATTTGGATATCCTCTGCCGTGTTTGTTCCTTTCATCTCGAGCAGACTACCTCAATTAATCTTGCTACACGCGACCTATATCCACTTTGACGAGGGAGAAATTAAATGGCGGGAGGCCTTCGATGTATGGCGAGCGGTCAAGAAGAGCCTAAGGGAGCAGGGGACAGACCTCAAGTTGAAGCACCTCACCTTGGCAGCGCTGTATGACCGCCAACTTTTGGTGGACAGCTCTGCGATTTCCACCTTCGTCAAGAATATGCTCCCAGTAGTTGTCGTTGGGTATCGGGATTTTCGTTGAAGCATTCTTCGTCCTCCATGTCCGCGTACCCAAGTGGTCGTATTGTGCCAAATCGTTATGTTCGCTATGTTGGAGGCGAGGTCGCACAACGTCCTCGTGCTATGCACACTGCTTTGACATGGACTACCCTTATCAGACGTCGCTGTATATAAGCATGGCCTCGAGTGACGACTTTTGTAGGCGACATCCCATTCCCTGTAATATTTTAACCCTCCCCAAAAAACGTTTGTAAAGTCCCTTGATTAACTTGCACCCTAATCCACTGGTAGCAAACAATAAAAGGACAGCTCTCGTCTGACACGAGCATATCATGTCATCTCCTAAGTAAGTATTCGTTAGTCATGTGGGGCATCGACCGAACGGAGTTCTACATTTCGTCATCCACTAGGTCAACGTAACGTTCCTGTGTAGAGCGTCTCAGTACTCAAACCCAGATGAGATAGTGCTTTCCGGTGGATTGTTGTATTGATATATTCACAATTTCTGCGCTACATGAACTACATAGTGGCAGGGTCTCCTCGATAGCCTCAGTTCGATCTGGCAAGCGAATGGTTTTGACTTCTATTCAAAGGAGCTGCATAGGGAGCAACTGTCTCACACCACAAGCAATCTCGAGGTGCACAGGTGGGCTGATGTGATACTTATTGCCTGGAAGTAGACCGTCAGCACGAAGTCTTCGCGAGTAACCATTATACATACAGCAAGCAACACCATTTCCGGCCACGTACGTCATATTATTCTTCAAACCGTACGCATTGGGGTTGGCCAAGATTGTTTACAATGAGCCGTCGGTAGAATAGAGCCACTCCTTGATGAAGGAAAACAAGGGAAGGTACAATAGAATGAATTTCCGTACTCAGGATGACACTCCCAAATGCCCTAACCTTGATTGCCAACCTTTTGTTAAAGCCATCCAGGACGACTGCTTCGCCGACACGGGACAACTCTGGTTTGTGCAAGCGACTTCAAGGGTGTGAGATCAAGACACTCCGTGTGTGGGAGATAGGCGCACTAATGGAGTATAGAAGACTGGTGGAACGTTCAAGAACAAGATGTTCTTGGCCGGCCTCGGGTTTGTATATCTGATATATTGCCTGGAGGGGGTGGGCAAGGGTGCTTGGGCAGCGTGGGTGACCAGTTGAGACATAACGAGGCGGCTTGCCCAAAAAAATCACTCGTTGAGGGAACACCTGTAAGAAGACATCATCAGTGGCTTTGTACTAGCCCCTCTGTTAGTGGGAGACCGGGGTCGAACCCGGGGCTTCCTATATCTCTCATGACCGTTTAACTTTGTGATATGTAGTAGGTGGTTTTAGCGTGGAGCAGAGGAGGGGGATGGGCGTGCCCTTGGGCAGAACAACACGCGCATCCTACCTTTTACAACGGGATACATATATCACAATGTTATACACGTTCCCGCAGCTACGCGCAGTGGGTGAGCGTGCTTGTCGTTAGTTGGAAACGACGGGACGAGGGCGGGAGGCTGACAGTGGCTGACAGCGGCGAGTGAGAAATATGGAAGGCTCTGGAGCGTGTCCTTGGGGCGTTTTCACTATTGACGACATGTGCGAACACGGTAATGTGATGAATTACCGCGCTTTCTGACCCCACCAAGCCTAAGTCGAGATCCTCGATGCAAGGATTAGGAGCCCTCCCCGTAGAGCTTTTAATCATTATCATCGACCAAATTGCGCGCAAGGACATTCTGAACTTCCGCCTCTGTGCTCCTCGAAATATTCTTCCGCTTATTGATACCATCGTGTTTCGGGAGATTTGTCTCCCAATAGATACCTCAGATGATTTGGAGCGATGGAAATGGGAAGATGAGAAAGAGGGAGTGGCGTTGCAGCGCCTTGTCGACGTTTCGCAAAGCCGTATTGTCAAACATATGCGCGTCCTAGTCCTCCGGGTCGCAAGACCATATAATCCTATTACGGCATTTGGTATATTTCTGTTCGCCCTTTTCTGCTACCCAGCTTACTGGTCCATTCGTAGACAAGAGACCTGCCGCGCAGCGAAAGGCTCCACTATTCCAGCACACCACAATCAATGGATCTGTAACGGCTTGGCTCCAACGAGCGATGGGTTCCATGCGACTAGTGAAGCCAGTGAAGCCAGTGAAACCTCAAGGCCCACACCTCTCTAAACGCAATTACGCCGCAGAGCTTGCAAACGCCCTTCGAGCACTAGTATTGGCGGCAGACATGATTACAACCATTCGACTCACCCAGTCGATCGGCTATTACTCACATAGGGACATTGTGTACCCCACCGTTTATGGCCGAGCTCTTATGCGTCTCTTTGACGCTCTGTTGGGTGTAACGTTTGCACCCTCAGTTGGTGCTACCCTCGAGATCCATGATTGCCCTCTAATTAACCCACGAGAATCTGGTCTCTTCCTTGACGAAGTGGTGATTAAGAAGGTGGTGGCTAAATTCTCCCATATTTCGTTGGAGACCCACCATGTGAACCATACATTCAACTATCAATGGGCACAACTGGGGCAACAACTGGTTGATGGCCTGTACGCGTCTGGTGACCACCTCACAGGCTTATCTCTCCGCGGAGCGCCCTACTGGATTTCAAAGCGGCTCATCGTATCCGAAGACAATTACCCCAGTCTGACATATATCGCCCTATTTTCAATTTGGATATCCTCTGCCATTTTTGTTCCTTTCATCTCGAGCAGACTACCTCAATTAATCTCGCTACACGCGAGCTATATCTACCTGGACGAGGGAGAAAGATGGCAGGAGGCCTTCGATGTATGGCGAGCGGTCAAGAGGAGCGTAAAGGAGCAGGGGAAAGACCTCAAGTTGAAGCACCTCACCTTGGTAGCGCTGTATGACCGCAAAAACCCGGTATATGCCCACGGGTATAGTCCCTGGGTGGACAAATCTACTATTTCGTCGTTCGTTAAGGATATACTCCCCCCCACCAATATGTGGGTAAAGTCCCTTTATGCATCGTCAATGGCTTACCTCCCAAACCACTGGTAGCAAAGAATAAAAGAGCAACACTCGTCCGACACGAACATATTCCGTCGTTTTCTAGTGAGTATTCATTAGTCATGTGATTTTATTGCCTGAACGGAGTTCCAGATAAGTTGACTAGGTGCCATATTCCTAAAGTAGAGTGTCTCAGAGCACTCAGGTCTCAGGTGAGATAGTGCCTTTCTGTGGTACAGTGAATCAGTGGCAGAGTCACTTCGACAGTCTCAGGCGAGAGATTGGTTTCGGCTTCTATTTAAAAGAGCTGCATAGGGAACGGTTATCTCACACCACAAGCAATCTCGAGGTGCACAGGTGGGCCGATGTAATAATTATTGCCTGGAAGTAGATCGTCAGCACGAAGTCCTCGCGAGTGATCATTGTACAGACCCTAAGAAACGCCATTTCTGGCCACGCACGTCGTGTTATTCTTCAAACCGTACGAATTGGGGTTGGCCAAGACCTTTTACAACAAGGCGTACATAGAATAGAGCCACTCGACCTTGATGAAAGACGACAAGGGGAGGTAGAATAGAATGAATTCCCGTACCTCAGGACGACACTCCCCGAACGCCTTGACCTTGATTGCCAACCTCCTGTTGAAGCCACCCGTGACGACTGCTTCGCCGACACGGCCTGGCTGTGCAAGCGACTTCAAGGGTGTGAGGTCAAAGCACTCCGTGTGTGGGAGATAGGCGCACTAATGGAGTATAGAAGACTGATGGAACGTTCAAGGACAAGAACTTCTTGGCCCCGGGTTTGTATATCTGATATATTGCCGGGAGGGGTAGGCAAGGGTGCTTGGGCAGGGTGGGTGACTAGTTGAGACATAGCGAGGTGACTTGCCAAAAAAAATTCACCAGTTGAGGGAACACCTATAGTGGCAAATGTCCCTCTTTCATCGATAAGATTTCAAGGGGATATAATCATAACAATGTTGTCCTTCAGACCCAAATAGGATACCCTATAAACTACCCAATATGATCGTGACCACAGTCTTCCCAGGCACGCGTCGAGACGTATTCTTTTAGCCCATGAGTATGGAGTCGTCGTTCACAAGCAGTATTGAGTGTAAATTGCGATCTACGAATACACTAATAAAGGGAGGTACAAATCGAATATTGGGTTTATTCCGAGAGGGACTCTATGCATCCTGCATCTCCTCGTCTCCATCACCATCGTCACTGTCGTCGTCGCTCTCCTCACCCTGAACGACCTCAATTGATGGCAATTCGAGGTCCTGGTCCGCACCCATGTAGGAGTCGCAAATGACATACAGTCGGAGGCTCTCGTGCGTACCGACAGGGAGTGAGAGCTTGAGCTCGACGGTGAGCGTCTTCTTCGGGACTGTAACACGTCGAATGCCGATGAGCTGCTTCGTCTTCGTATCGCCAACCACTAGCCACCAGTTGGGAATCTTCTTCAGTGGGTAGAACGGCGCAACGGCTACAACCTCAGTCGGGGTTTCCTCTTCTTCTTCGTCATCATCGTCCCCGCTGCTGAGGGTAACTCGCAATCCGATGGGCTGTGTGGAGGTGTATTCATCTGCCCCTTCGAACTCGTGGGCGACCTCTAAGCTTGGATAAGAGTTGACGAATGTCGCTACATCTCGCCTATAAATGAGTGTAATTAGCTCGCCTGGCCACCAGAGGAACGAAGACTAGAACATACATTTGCTTTTGACTCATATCCAATAATTTGACACGGTCATCGTCGTCCATCTCCATCAGGTCGTACACGCTGTGAATCCCCGCAGCCTTACACCGCCTCACTACTTCAGGCTCAAAATGAGGAATCTGCTTGAGTGGAGAGTCACTCTCCCAGGCGCCTTGTACGCACATTTGCGCGAGATCCATGGCACCAAGGACGTTCAGGAAGGTATTGGAAGCCATAACATCAACGCAGGCGTGGAGCAAATTGACAACCTGGCTGAGTACGGCTTGTTGATCGGTCACAAGGTCCGGAGGGAGCTGCAGACGCGAGAAGTGCGCCTGCAAGAGGACGGAAGTCTTGAACGCGGGGGACTCGAATCGAATTTTCTCCGACTTGACGGGGACGCGGTCGTAGATTCGTCGCAGAAGAACATCCTCGTGTCGTCGGATAGAGATGTTTTCGAACTCAGTCGCAGATGAGATAATTTCTAGCAGCCCCTTAAGCTTGGTCTTCTCCGTAATAGACATGGAGAAGACATCGATTGTGATGTCTTAGGAGATTAGGGTAAGCAAACCAGAAGTGACACTGGCAAGGAACGTCACTCACATGAGATGTTGTAGTAGGCCGCAATCCAACCCAAGTTAAGCTTGCTGACGGTGGTCTCATCCTCGATTGAGATGCAGTGGGCAGTAACAAGGTCGTCAAGAGTCGTTTCAACAAGTTCAGAGAGGTGATCAGACAAATGCTGGTGACTGACATTGTTGAGGTTGTAGTAATTTGGGTTCTGGGTGAGACGGCGATAGAAGTACGTCCATGTGAGGATATCCTGAACCACCATTAGCCGTTCAACCATTGTGAAGACACGTAAGTTACTCACCAAAGCGTCCTGCTTGTTCTCGATGGTCTCCTCTGCAATTTCCGCCAGGAAAAAGTCGTGCAAGAAATGAGTCGGTAGGTGCGACTCGATCGGCAAACCTTCATTCAGGAATTTCTTGTAAAACTCCTTTCGAGTTTGCTGGCACATGAGTAAGCATCGACTGCGTTCGTCGACTGTCGGCCGACAAGCCATGCCCATCATCTGCAGAACATCCGCTATGGGATAATCCACATATCGGTGCTCTCGGCCTTCGTAATACTGCACACCCATGATGATCACCATGTAGCTGGAGACTGGTAGACTCCAGGCGGTCTCCTACATACAATCTCGTCAGAATCTGTAAATGCCCTATATGCGATACATACCCTCGAGGCAATGAGAAGTTGAATAGCGCCCGCTTCGAACAAACGCTCAACGATTTTCTTGTCTTGCTTGTCCAATGCCTCATGATAGAATCCGATGCCGTGACCCAGGGTCTCAATGAGGCCAGGATCAGAGACGTGCTCTAAGTGTTTCTGAAGCTCCTCTTTGTCCAG
>Ga0307515_10009687_pt1 | contig 18582 bp, 13 predicted proteins | sample 17_EM_MG_FD_194513 | JGI IMG/M metagenome (GOLD analysis project Ga0307515, IMG submission 194513) | Populus trichocarpa ectomycorrhiza microbial communities from riparian zone in the Pacific Northwest, United States - 17_EM | ecosystem: Host-associated > Plants > Roots > Unclassified | place...
GGAGATGACGCGTCAACGCTTGTGTGGCACGCGTAGACCTGCTTTATTGATTTATTAATATTATAATAATACCAATTACTACAAAGGTCCTAAGGGCATACGAATATTACGAAAAAACCATGATGCAAATACAAAAATACCCTCCCAAGTCAACCTTGAATTTTTTGAAGTCAAAGGGCAAACATGATACTTTACTGTACATAAAATGTGTAAAGACATAACAACCCCTCCTTCAAAGGCCAATATTTTTTAGGCCTGAATGACACAAACGTTATTTAACTGTGCAAATAAACCTGCAAAGGCGCAAATGCCCCTGGACCGTAAGCCAATTCTTTGAGCTCCCAAGGTCAATATAGTATTTTTATTGTACATAAAATACACAGAACGACAACTTCGCCCCCGATCAATTCTCAAATAACATTTGAATCCCATGAAAAATATAATTTTGCTCCCAGTACAAAGATAATTGTTAAGAGCAATGAAAAACAAAATTATTATTATATTGCTTGAATCCACAGTAAATCTTTTTACATGATACAGTAATTTACTAAGCCTTTTTAATTTTTTGTTAATAAAGATAATAAATCTCAATCAAAATCTTAGCTACAACAAAGATGGATGTATAAAGAAATAAATTAAAAGTAGCGTTATTTTTTTCAAAATAAAACTATGAAATCAACTTTTCAAATAATAAGCTCACTAATTGGTAACATGAATTTGAGTTCCACAAAAATCTAGCATCAAATGGTTGAACTTTTTTATTTTTTTTTTCAAAGAAAAAGAAAAGAAAATTCATCCAAATAATTAATGTTTTAAAAAAACAATAGTGTTAATTACTTAATTAAAAGTATCAAGAGGGTATAAAAACACGGGAAATAGTGTGACTTTTTTTTTTGCATATTTTAAGTTAAAATTAAGTTATTTGTCAATAAATATGGGGTGTTTAGAAATGTTGTAATAATTGTTTTTTAAAGTGTTTTTTGCTCGTAAATGCATTAAAATATTATTTTTATTTTTAAAAAATTATTTTTGATATCAGCACATAAAAATGAAATGAAAACATAAAAAAATTAATTTTAAACAATTTGTTTTTCAAAATTTCATGAAATGCCTTTTGAAATGCAACTTTAAACGGTGTCTATATCGAATGATTGTCTTAACATGTCAGGTACTTTGGATCTTTATTATTTTTGTATTTTTTTTTATTTTGAGATAATATAAATTTTTTTATTTGAAATAGTAACTAAACTATATAAGAAATTGAAGAAAAGTAATGGCTAAAGAGATTTTGAAAATATAAATCTAGAGAAGAATAGAAGGAGAGTAGTTTTTAAGGCAAATAAGAAAAAACAGCTTTGCTTCCCACTGCACATCCACACCTTTGTGCCACCACGTGTAGTCTAGTCATTTGTTGCCTGCGTGTATTCATGGCTACGATTTTATGACCAACGGTTCAAAGGATGGAGTACATGGCAAGGAGAGGGATTTAAGGTGTTGTGGTTTTATCTGTGATAAAATCAGCATTTCACTGTGAAATTACATAGTAAAATGCTGATCTTTTTTAGCATAGAGTAAATTCACAAAGCAAGTCTAAAAGAATTTAAATTTATGGTAAGAAAATTGATGGGGATGAATTTGTTAGAAAATAAGCAAGATTAAGAAGGTTGGAAACTAATTCGTTAATAGGTGTATGATCTTGGTGTGTCTTTTAACCTTGAACTGGCTCTGATTCTTAATAGGGGTGAGCAAAAAAACTGAAAAATCGAGAAAATCTGAAAAAAAAAAATTAACTAAAAAAACCGAACCGTGAAAAAAACCGATTAAAATTTTGAAAAAACCGACCGGTTCGGTTTTATAAGTCTAAAACTGAAAAAACCGAACCGAACCAAACCGAACCCAAACAAAAAAAACCAGAAAAACGAGTCGAACCGAAACCGGCCGGTTTGAACCGGTTTCGGTTTATTTTTTTTAAAAAAATTCAATTTGGTTACTTTTTTTATAAAAACCGAATCGAACCGAAAATGATCACCCCTAATCCTAAGATGATGAAAAAAGAATAATTACCAAGAAGGTAAATCTACGGATTATAATTTAATTGAACTCAATGGATATCCGCTCTAATCGATTCAAATGGATATGAAATTTTTTAACTTAATTAGGTTTGAGTCGGGTTTGGATAAAATCTAAAGATAAAAGTCGGGTTTCGAGTATTGCCCTGATCTACTTAAACCTAACTCGAAAATGATAATAACGTTAAAAGTTTGAAAAAAATTATATTTATACTAAGTATATATATAAAGAAATAAAATTTAGGGTTGCGAGGTTCTTCTTTTCTTCTAGATGTCACTTCTCTTCCTCTCACTCTCTTTTCAAGCAACAGTAGCAACCCCTCTTGTTATAGCAGAAGAAAATCTAGCAACAAATCTAGTAGCAGTCATGTCCCACCAGGTTGATTTCTTTTACACCAAATTGTTGTGCTAGATGCATCAGCTTAACGACATCCATTGAAGAACGAATCTATTATTGTCTTAATTTTCATTTACAAGGTTTATTATTGTCTCTAATATAGTAATAAAAAAATCTTCCATTTTTTATTATCTCCTCTTTCTTATAAAGGAAAAGCTTGTTTTGTTTACTTATTTTATTTTCAAACCATTTAAGATGGAAGATTTGAACTTAATATGTTTTTGGTTAATTTCTGAAAAAATGGAAAACTGGGTCACTTTCAATTTCATATTTTTGTGTTGTTTTGAGGTTTTTTTTATGTGTGAGTTTATTGAGTTTGTGTAGCATGTTTGAGCAACAACAAATCCAGTAGCGGTAGATCCTGCTCCAGTAATCTTGATTTCTTTGACACTAAATTATTGCGCTAGATGTAGCAACTCTAACAACATCAATTGAAGAACAAATCTATAATAATCATTATTTCATATGTATTTGATTGGTTCAAGTAATTCATGGACAAAGTTTTGACTTCAAAACACTGCTTACACTTTTGTTAATTTTTATTTTCATAAGTTTTGGAGAGTTTATTAATAATATGCATTGATATGATTCAACCATGGTATTCCTCAATGGTGCATATGATTTTGTCTTGGGTTTTGGTAAGGAGGCCATTCGATTATGATAGGGTTATTTATTAGATTAACTTCGACCAGCTTTGGAAGTCTTATGTTGTTGGGTTCGGCCCAAATCTATTGAGCTTGGTTTCGGCCGAAACATATCAGCCCATGTTTGGGTTAATAATGGGCAGTAAATGAGACTTAATTGGAGTGTATTTTGGGTATAGTTTGGGCCTTAATTGTGTGTGTTGGCTTCACAATATTAGATCATATTTGGGCTAGGATTAATTAAAGTGTTAGAATCCTTTTCCTACAAGGATTTACTAAAAATCCTAACTAAAAAAGGACTTGTGGTTGATGACTTTTTGGATGCCTATGGAGGGAAATTTTCTTGTGCAAAGAGAGTCTATTTATGGCAGCAAATGTTGAATTGACAAGGAATTTTTGTGTTTTCTTTATTTGCAAGGACTCCATATATAACTTGGAAAGTAAAAGGCAACTACAAGAGGAAAAGGTTCCTTACTATTGTCTTTTTTTTTTAAGGAATTTTCTAGTTTACAAGTATTTTTATGAAAAATATTTAAAGATATAAAGTTAGCCTTATTTCTTTCTAAATTTGAGAGGCTTAAAGACGACAAACAAGGAAATAGTATCAACTGATTAATTCAAAATCTTTTATGCAGGGAAAGGACTTCAAGGGACAATTAAGACAACCTTAAGCATACAAGGATTCAAATTTCAACTATATAGGATTTCAAGCAAGAAGGGATGAATTTTTGGTTGAATTATTTTTTTGTATTAATCTAAATTATCTTGAGGTTTTATTTCATTATTTAGATATTTATATTCAGTTGAGGGCTTGTGATTTATTTTGGGTTTGTTTTGCCTCAAAATCAATGTTTTAAGATTGTTTTAGGCATTAGGCTTGTGTTAGCTGATTATTAGCTCAGGCTCATTAGTTTGCAACCCAATAAAGGTCCATTAAGGTTATTTAGGAGTACTATATATGTTTTCATAGTTGCCAAATTTTAATAGCTGCCAAATTTTAATAGCCTCTTATTTTTTTGAATAATTCAGATTTTTGCTTGGTGCAAATCACATTCTTTACTGGGATAAAGATCATTTATCAAGGTATAACTAACCTTGTGGCATCTTCGTGTACTTTTGATTCTTGTTTTGCTATAAACAACGGGTCCAAGTTCAATTTCCAATACCTTTGATTCTTAGGTACAAAGTTATCTTAAGTCAAGGTTTATCTATCATAAGCTTGATTTTTTACTTTCCAGGTTTGTCATTTACTTTGTTATGGGTTTATAAATCTTTATATCCATGAGGTTCACATCAGTTGATATCAGAGTTAGACTATGAAAATCAGGTTATATCCTTTGTTTTTATTGTTTAATTTTGTTTCTACATATATCTTCTTCTTGTTTTGTGTCTTTGATTTTCATTCTAGTAAAAAAACTTTTCTAGTTTTGGTGTGACCCATGATTGGGTAAAACAGAGTATTTTTTAAAAGCTTTCTAATTAGAAGACTAATTGCATCCACTATATGGTGGATGTCATACATATCAAGAAGAATGTGTTTGACAACATTTTTTAACACGATCATGGACGTGAAAGGAAAAACAAAGAACAATATGGAAGCTAAAATGGATTTAGCCTTGTATTGTGACAATATAAATATGAATTTGGTTAATAATAAGTTTTGTGTTGCAAAGCCCAAAGCCACCTTCACATTAGACAAAGATGCATAACTTCTTCTCTATGAATGACTTAAGGGTCAGCGATTTCTTGATAAATGTGCTTCAAACATAGCTAGATTGGTGAATTTGATGGAATGCATATTGTATGGAATGTAGAGTCATGACTGTCATGCGTTTATGTAAAAACTCATTCCAATTTCTTATAGGGATTTATTGCCAAAAGAGATATGAGATGCTCTCATGATGATTAGTCACTTTTTTAGAGATATTTATTCAAACAAGTTGCATACCCAACAAATAGAGTAGCTTGAAATGAACATTATTGAAAAAATTTTCAAACATGAAAAGATCTTCCCCTCCCTCATTCTTTGATTCAATGGAGCATCTGCCTATTTTTTTAATTTTTGAGGTAAAAGTTGGTGGTCCTGTATAGTTCAGATAAATGTATTCATTTGATAGGTTATGGATTACACGCATCCTTAATAATTATCCATAACATTCAATTATTCATCTCTAATTACTTGCTTGTAAATACTTATTCAACCTTAAGAAAAAAGGTTAAAAACAAAATGCATGTCGAGATTTTGATATATGAGAGAAATATTTGAGTTGAAAAAAAAATTTGAAACTTGTCACAAATGGACATAAAAAATATTTAAGTTGGAAATAAATATTGGAATGTACTATAAATGGGTTTAAGAAATATTCATGATGAAAAATATATTTGAAGGAACCAGATGGATGTAAAGTATATGAGAATGGAAGAAATGTATGTATAAGTCAGAAATAGACTAGAAGCATACTGAGTTTGCAAATTTATATGGATAAGCCGTATGGATATAATAGACATTGAAATTGATATTGATGAGTCAATAATGATATGATGAATTATGAGATGAACTAACAAAATTAGTTGGTTGAAATGAAATAAATGCTTAGGAAAGTCGAGAAGGCATATAATTGAAATTGAGAGATGAAATGTGACACAAATAATGAGTGTTGTGAAATAAAATAATGTCATAAACTAAATACGCTCATGAGATGAAATAAGGTATAGATAAAATACGATGTGCAAAGGGACATAATACAGAAACATTACAATGAATTCGATGAACATAAAAAAAATGAGTGAAAATTGTATTGAGATGAGCTACAAAATAGATTGTAAATGATGGAGTAGTTACATATATAATGATGATAGTTTAATGTGTTTAATGAAGAAGAAATTTCATTATTGTTTGATAAGGAAATATTAAATTGAAAGGACATAGATTAATGTGTTTATAAAAAGGTTAATGATATTAGTTTTGTTCATTTAGTTCTAAAATGTAGTAATTATAATGATATAAATATTTATGACAATTTTTTATGATCTAGTGTTTTTTACAACTATTCTTTTTTTTTTTTAAGGCATATTTTCTCATAAAAGAATTATTTAGCTATCTCACCTTTCCTATGGGATAGGTCATATTTGTCTAATGATTATATTGTAAATAAGTTTATGAATGTAATTTATAAGGTATTGTAATCATTTTAATGTGTAAGTATAAATTATATATTAATGTACTTGTGATAAAATTATTGAAAGGTGAGCTTGAAAATGTCTTTATAATATTATTAAAAGTTTTTTCCTATTTTTCAAGTAGTTGATTTTAGGAAAGATAAAAACTCACACAAAAAATTCAAGGTGTTACAGAAATCATAAAAAAAAGCAGGGAATGAACAATGCAAGGGAAAAAAAAATCTTGTACTGTTGCTCAATGTTGAATTTAGTCCTCTAAGTCCTAATATTGAAGAACACACAGTATATGTTATGAAGCAGCACATAAATACAATGAAATTTGTTTAATTAAAAAAAATTGACGAAGGCACAAGAAACAGATTATGAAGTAGCAACAACAATGAAATTTTTAGCGCAATTCAAACAATCACAGTAGAAACAGATTATGAAGTAGCAACAACAATGAAATTTTTAGCGCAATTCAAACAATCACAGTAGAAACAGATCATGCAGCAGCACAAAAATGCAATTTTAATGAAATTTTTAGCTCAACTCAAACAATTGAAGAACGCACAGTTGAAACAGATCATGCAGCAACACAAAAATGCAATTTTTAGCTCAAAAAAAAATTTAAAGATGGAGATAAGGCAGGAACTTACGAGAAATATTCTCTTGTGTGACTTTTCCCAGCACGGTTCTGCAGCGTTTTTATGCAAACCAAAACAATGGAGACACAGCACAAAAATGAAATTTTGAGCTAAATTTTTTAAAAAATTAATGAAGATAAAGCAGGTACTTACGAGTCTCTCACTCGTGTGACCTTTCCCAGCACGAATCTGTTGAGTTTTTCTGCAAACCGAAACAATGGAGGGACAGATCGGTGAAGGTTTGGGTGATGATCTTCGTTTGGAAAGAAGAAGGGACAGAGTGGAAGAAGGATGCTCTCAGAACTGGCGTCTAACTTTGGCGTCATGTACGTTGGTTGTTTTTGCAAAATTTTGAAATGGGGTTGTTGTCGGCAAGAGACGAGAGAGGGGAACAGTCTGGGGAAGGATGAATTAGAAAATGGGAGTTTAGATCAATGGTAAATTGATCTGCCAATTAACCATAATCAGAACAATTTTGGGTGAGAGCTCTCGACCGTTGGGAAAGTAATGGGAAAGTGTCGGTGGTGAGAGAGAGGAGAAAACACATGAAAAGCAGTGGGTAATTGCTTTTCACAAACTGAGGTTCAACCTCAGTTTTGGACTGGGACCCACGTAAAAAAATGTGGTTGGTGTTAACTAAACACTGTGTTACAGATTTTAATTTTAGCCGCAGCCGCAACAGCATACCCAAACGCATTCTAATGTTTTTACCACTGCCAAATTGAATTTTATTTCATAAAATAGAATTTTAATGTTGGGATTTTTTTTTTCAATGAGATATGCCTATAAAAATTAAATAAAAATAAATTATTAAATTAAATTCTAAATGAAGTCAAATTGAAAGCGGAAAAAAGTTGGAAAGGACAAAAAAAAAGAAAAGAAAAAAAGAATGCTCCACACAAATCCACAGGAAACTGTCAAGTGGACAACGCACCTAGAATAATTTATCAAACACAATTCGGTTTTTCTTCTAAAATAGAATTTTATTTTAATAGTAACTGACGACGCTTCATCATCTTGGAGACTATTGCTATGTTATCCCTTTTTATAATAATATGGTAAGTGTTTGTTTTTTGAAATTATTTTTATTTAAATTAATAATTTTTTAATTTATTTTTAATATCAACATATTAAAATAAAAAAAATTAATTTTTTTTAAAAACTTTTTTATACACAAAAACATATATAGCAACAAACCCCAATTATTCGCATCTCATCTCATTAATTAATTAATTAATTAAAAAGGATACACTTTGAACTCAGAAGTAGTTTAGGAAAATGGTAGATTGCAAATCCATTATCCAAAACGCGACCTGTGATAACAAACGGACGATTGTGTCCCTACGACAACAACCCTTGGTCACCGATCCATTCCATTTTTTGTCCACATTCAACGACTAGCTCTGAAACGGCATCCCACGTGTCACCATCTCACTAGTTAATGCATCCAGCTGCTTAGCTCGATCGTAACGAAAGGGGCAGAGTAGTAAGAAAATATAAAAATCCCAAGCGTCTCTCTTACGCTCCCTTATTTAAAATAAAGAAGGAAAGGCCATTGTCCATTTTTAAACCTTTCTTCCTTCGCTACTGCTCCGCCTCCTATTATTCTCACTTTCTCCTATTCTTTTTATTACTCATTTGATTTTCGAAAGCATGGCGGAGGAATTCGGAAGATCGGTTCAAGACGGGCTGAAACTGTCAAAAAGGATTTACCTGGGGAAAGACAGGGCGGTGACGCCACCCAAGCCACCGTCCCACATGGATAAATCACCAGTGGCCTATTTGCCAACGGCACCGATGGTTTATGCAGTTATATCAAACCCAGCGATTGTGGATAACCCGGATATACCAAGTTACCAGCCGCACGTGCATGGCAGATGTGACCCCCCAGCATTGATTCCTCTCCAGATGACCCGGATTGAATTGGAAGCGGATTCTTATCTGGATACTGCTTTTGTTAAAATCAGTGGATCATGGAGGGTTCATTGTGTTATGGGAAGTGAAAGCTGTGATTGCCGTCTAGCCGTCCCTATGGGCGAGCAGGTGTGTTTGGATACCTGTAAAGGATTTATCCTTTTGTGTTCCTTTCTCTTATTGGTTGTTGTTGTTGTTGTTTAAACATATTGTTTATTTTTTCTGGGTGAATTAGTGTTAGTATTTTTTTTTGTTATTATTTAAAGCATTAGGCATAAAGGGTGTGTATAAATCCTTGGCCAATGCTATTGTTTTGATCTCTCTCAATAACTTTTTTTTTCATTATTATTATTATTATTATTTGGATAACAGGGCTCAATTCTAGGTGTTGAGATTGAGGCTTCTAGAAAGTTGTATTATACGGAATTGGTTGCTATTGAAGATAGAAAAGATTTGGAAAAGGAAGTTAGGATTGAAAATGGAGGCTTTCTGAAGCCACATACATTTACCATAACGATACCCAAAGTAAGTTCTAGCCCTTATAATATGGATTAAACATGATTTTCTTTTTTCTTTAACATATATATATATATATATATATATAAAATTCATATTTTGTTTTATCTGTCAAGGTTGACGGGGGATCAACGCTTTCCATTAAAGTTAGATGGATGCAGAAATTACTGTACCACAATGGGGAGTTCTCCTTGATTGTGCCATTCAGTTTTCCAGAGTATGTAACTCCTCATGTAAAGAAGCTACCCAGAAAAGAAAAGATACAATTGAATGTAACCACTGGTACTGGAACTGAAATTGTGTGCAAGACAAGTAGTCATCCTTTGAAGGTGCATCTTTGACTATAGTCGCTTGGTTTTGTAATGCTTTTTAGATTTTTAGTACTATGTTAAGGCTGACGTGATTTTTTTTTTAAATTTTTTTTACAGGGATTGAGGCGTGAAGTTGGAAAACTGGGTTTCTCATATGAATCAGAAGTTCTCACTTGGACAAATATTGACTTTACTTTCTCATATGCTGTAAGATTGACTTTACTTTCTCATGTCATTCATGCCCTTTTAGTTTACATTTCTGTTTACCAGAGAAGGAAAGTCCACTTCTTGGAATATAAGATGCCAACATTCTTGGGATATGTAATTCTTGTGTTTAAATGCTTAGCAGGTCTCTTTTAGTCATATATTTGGTGGAGTGCTTTTGCAATCTCCATCTCTTCATGATGTTGATCAAAGAGATATGTTTTGTGCCTATCTTTTTCCTGGAGGTCATCATAGTAGGAAGGTTACTACAGCATGTGCTCAATCTCTTTTTAATTTTAACTTCTTTTCCTTTTCTTGCCCTGTCTTTTGACCAAATATGCACTGAGCTTTGAAGGTACTATCTGATAGGTGTTCAGAAAGGAGATAGTGTTTGTTGTTGATATAAGTGGAAGCATGGAAGGAGCACCCCTTGAGGGTACAAAGATCGCCTTATCTGCAGCACTCACAAACCTTGATTCCAAAGATTCGTTCAACATCATAGCTTTTAATGGAGAGACTTATCTTTTTTCGTCGTCAATGGAATTGGCCTCTGAAGATACAGTTGAAAGGGCTGTTGAGTGGATGAGTATGAATTTAATTGCTGGTGGTGATACAAATATCTTGGTTCCTCTAAAACAGGTCATCTTTCATTAATGATTTTGTGATTATTCATCTGTGTCCGTGCTTGTATAATATGTATGTCTACATACTCCTAAATACAGATCTTAACATTAAAATGCCTGCCATCTTGTTAAATTAAATGTTGAAAAAATCTAGTACATAGCATTTTGATGAACAGATAAAAATGATTAGTATCTTTTGGCCTCAATTCGCCATGCTAAATTAAATAACTGTAACAACCTTCGATGAATGGTTTGTTCAATTTTAGTTTTGCCATGATTTCAAGTGGTGCGAGAAGCACTAGATTTTGCTTGTTGTATCTTGATATATTTGAACTTGATATTTCTCTTTTTTCAGAGTTATTTATGTTCTAAAAATCTTTTGAAATCAATTTGTGGATATCAGAATGTGCACTTCCACAGCATTTGGGGTTGTAGTTTATGCATCAGTCTGGAAAAAAAAAATGTAACCACTTTTCACTTGCTTCATGCTTCCAGGCAACAGAAATGCTATCAAAATCTGGAGGCTCAATTCCTTTCATCTTCCTTGTTACTGATGGGGCTGTTGAAGATGAAAGACACATTTGTGATATAATGAAAAGTCATATAACAGGCGGAGGATCGATACATCCACGTATTTGTACCTTTGGGATAGGTAATGGTTTCTTATGCTTCATTGGTGGGACTGATGGCATATTATCAGCTTAGTTTATTATTTTATTTTTATTGTTCCCCTTTTTTCTTCAGGGGGCTCCATAGATGCATTTAGAATTTCTTAGGATGTCATACTCCATCTCTGCAGAAAAAAACTTCCAATTTTGACTAGATTTGATTTATGTATTCTGAGAATTTCATGTAATTACCTTGAGATTTTGGAACATTACAGGTTCATACTGCAATCATCATTTCCTACGAATGCTTGCAATGATTAGCAGGGGTCAATATGATGCTGCCTACGACATAGGTCAGTTTTTATACACTGGAGTAGAGTATCCTATTCTTTTAAAATTTTCTTTATTATTATTATTTATTTATTTTTTGGTGTGGGAATCTGGAGAGGCTGCTGCATAATTGAGTGATATGAAGTTTTGGCTGTTGCGTATATCTGACAATTCGTGGAGGGATAGGTTAAAAGGCTTAAAAATATGTTGGTGTGAATTAGCCTGATTGTTTTGTCACACCATTTGATATCTACATATGATATGAGATCTCAATAGTTGAAACTTTGGAGTTTATAGTTATAATATGGTGACAGATAGCCTTGTGGTTTTCCAATTTAGTATTGGAACTAACATAACATAGATCCTGCACGCCTAGAATAGAATGCCTCATTTGTGTTTTTGAACTTCAGAGTTTTGATGCTAAAATTAAATTATCTAGTAAATGACAACAGATATTTGGAAATTCATGTCTTCTCATGTTAACAGCACAGGTAAACTGTACTTTTTGCCTTTTTGTGGTCAGATTCAGTTGAGTCTCGAATGCAAAAGTTGTTGAGCAGAATCTCATCTACAATCATTGCAAATATAACCATCAAAGCCTTTGATGATCTTGATGAAGTTGAGGTATGCTTTGAATTAATTCCTTTAGGCTATGCTTAGCCTTACTGCCTTAAGACAGTTGAGGTATGATTCCATGTGCATGTACTTGTTATCCCTTGTCCCTTTTTTTCTCATGAAGTGACATGATAGAGTCTCAAATTTTATCTTTTCTAAGACACTTTTCTTTTTTAAACACTTGAAGTTACTTTTTGATGATTATTCTGCTAAAAATCTGAAAAACGTGTACATTACTCAATTGATTCCATATGATACTATTTATCAGTTTCTGTTTCATATTATATCCATGCATTCTTTGTCATCTATCGTGTATGATTAATTTCCTTTACTTTCTAGAAAATTATTCAATTGGATGGTATGGATTTTATTTCACCTGAACTTGTATAAACTCACGTATTCTTCTGCAATTTGTTATAGGTATACCCTTCTCGGATTCCAGACCTTTCTTCTGATAACCCATTGATTGTTTCAGGGAGATTTCAGGGAAACTTCCCTGACACTGTTGTAGCTACAGGTTTTTTTGGAGATTTGAGTAATTTTTCTTTAGACTTGAAAGTACAAAAGGCAAAGGACATACCTCTTCACAGTGTAAGGCTCAGGACAGTTATCCTGTTCTGTATTTCTTTCCTTTGTGTTTGATATATAATTTTGTAATTCGTAATGTTGACATGGTGCATGGCTCCTGTTTGCCTGTGCTTCTCTCTAGTTCAGCCCATGTTGTGCATGTAAAGTGCGTACTGTGGTAGTAGGTTAACTAGCTGGTGGTGACCCACGTATGAATCTAATTTGCTGCTTCTAGCGATGAAATGCTAATTTTCAACTCCATGAATGTTTTAACTTGTTTCTTTTCTGTAATTCCAAGATTTCACTTATCATAATTTTTTACTTATTTTTCCAATTTAACTTTTTAATGTATTATTTTTATGATTACTGTGACTTGGAAACCTGATTAAACCTTTTTCATGGATTTTTTGTTCTTTTACCATCTCTCTCATTCAAGACTATTGTAGTTTGGTTCACCTGGAAACCTGTACATAACATCACTGTTTCACGTGCAAATAACTGCAGTTTTGGATTTTGCATAGTCAATTCTTACAGAGGTTATGTTCTGCAACAGGTTTCTGCAAAGCAGCAAATAGATCTACTCACTGCGCAGGCATGGTTTTCAGAAAATAAACAGCTTGAGGAGAAGGTCTGTGTTTTTTCTTCTTCCTATTCTGCCTGAAAAATTCATTTAGTAATGCTATTCAAGTCTGGAGATTCTGGCCATTTTGTTTATAAACTAGTATGAAATTTGCCTTGCTCTGCTGATTACCTAACTGAAACTCATACGTCCTATGAAACACCTTAACTTGTTCTTTGGCTCCATGGTCAACTGCATGGCAAGCTCCTTTTATTAACTTATCAAGCTTCCATTTGCTAGTTAAGGGGGGGTAATTGATGTCATTTCCTTATTGTCAGGTTGCCAAATTGAGTATACAAACTGGTGTTATCTCGGAATATACTTGTATGTCATTACTTGAGACTGATAGAGGAAATCAAGCGGCAGAATCACCTGGAGGGCATAAGGTATGTGCTAATTTGGTGTTATTGCAAGCGTGTTGATGCACTTGTCTACCTTAGGGATCACTTCTTAATTCGTAAGTGAAGACACCAAGTTCAGTACACTCCCAACTGCTCTTGCAAGTCCCGCGAATTACCTCTTCTTTTCCAGCTGTATTATTGCACGTGACTTTTATTTCAGTTCACGTGATGAATGAGAATGCATTTAAATCTTTCTAGCTTCACCCATAGGCAGTCAGATGGCGCTACGAATCTCCTCTTAGCTAGCTGCTCATTGACTAAACTACTAACATATAAATTGTCGAAACTGCAGTTCAGGGTTCTCGTCTTGCCCAGTTAACAGTGTTACATGGATGATGTTCCTTTCATTCTTATTCATCTGATTTTTATTCAACTTTTATATCATCTAAGCGTTAGTGTCTTCCAAAATTCATGTAAACAGTTACCATGGCAAGTTAATCCCCAGAAGGTAGACTCTCAAGGCCGGAGAAGAATATTTCTAAGGAACCTTGGTGTTGGTTTTGGCAATTTGACTGCAACGGCTGAAAACCTTCGTCCAGGAGCTGAAGAGTCAAAGTTGCCCGAGGCAGCAGAAATTATCATTAAGGCAGCTTCCAATTGCTGTAGCATAATGTGTAAACAATGTTGCTGTATGTGCTGCGTCCAGTGTTGCTTCAAGATAAACAACCAATTCGCAATAGTCTTAACACAGCTCTGCACTGCTGTAGCGTGCTTTGGCTGCATCGAGTGCTGCTCAGAAATATGTTGCGGAGGACAAGAAACATGATCTGAATCTCTTTTGTGAACATTATATATTAAATTTATTTTACCACCACGGCATATAATGATAATTGTTGAAAGCATTAATGTCCATATTCTCTCCTGAACTGGCTTTTGGACCCTCTCCTTGCTCAGCTCGGGAAAGCGCGGGTAAAAACAGCAAGGAAGCGGTCCATGTAGCTGCTACAGATAACAACGCCTCTTACAAGGACGGCGTGGAATGGTCGAGAGCGGACCTTTTTGAAGCCATAGCATCCACATAATCAAATGTCCTTGGAATTGTGTCGGAAAGATAATGAGAGACGGTCTCATGCTTCATTTTGTTAAATAGAATTCAACACTGAATCTTTTTGATGGACACAAGTCACACAACCATAATTTGTGAATCCACCGCTCCTGTTTGCCATCATGGAAAGAAATACAGTGTTCATCACCAATCAGACAGCATTCGCAAAACAGGCTGCCCACAATCAGTACATGCCGGGCGGTCCTTGAATTTCATTTCCTCCTATATCTGCCTTCTCTACAACCTTCGTTCGTTTATCTACCCAGCGATGTTCCGACCAGCAATACTGACCCCAACAAATGGGAAAAAAGGGGGGACAAATATTGAGTTCTGGATTTGCCACATGAAAGAATAATAATAAAAAATACTGTTATTTTATATATTTTGTTCTCCAGTAAGGTTTTCTTCTACACATTCTTCCACTTGTAATTCCGATGCTTCCTTATCTTTTGAACCCACAAATCTCTGGTGAATTTTTTCCTGGATCTTGGTAACACCCTTCTCTACAGGTCCTATCGCTTGATTTATGGTCAACACAACATCTTTGACAACCTGCTTTTTAAGAAGAGCGTAAAAATAAAATCCAACAATTCAAGAATTTTAATATTGAGGAGGGTTTTTCGTGGAGAGAAACTTACGCTTTGACCGCCTTCAAGAACTATGTCTTGAACACTCTCAGATACACTTGTTCCAGGAGCAGCAACCTGAGTTTCTCTCTTTTCAAACACAGCTGATTTCTCCTGGTCACCTCCCCCAAACTTCATCTCTGCTTTGGTTGTCTCGGTGGTTACCCTTCCATACCCAGAAACAGGAATAAAACGATAAGGTTCCGCTGAAAATACATATATATGAGCCACAGCTGCAATTGCCATCTGCCAAGTAATCAAAGGGAAACCATATAGTTGTGGAAACAAAAACAAACAGGCAAGGAATATATCATTATGCTTCTCAGGTACAGATGGCTCAACAATGAGTTTTGTGGGCACCAAGTCTTCAGTGGTAATGCTCAAGTACAGTTGCAACTACTGCTTGCAATAAATGAATGGTACGAGTTGCTAGCGAGAAAAATTGTTTCCAAAACCATAGCAACTTACTTCTATGCAAATCAAAAAGTCTTGCAACCCTGTTCGGAGTTTTTTCACGTTTGGCAGAACTCCAAGGGCCCAAAGGAGAGCAATACCCAGGCCTTGCCACCAGGTGGCAAACACAATAGCCTTGAAGCTGACGAACTTTGCCAGTGGCTTTATTGGTTTTAGTCGTTCGTGCGTTACATTGTAGAACTGCACGAGGCAATATAGTGCCCACATCTGGCTGAAGTTGAGTACCACTGCTATGTATGGATACCTGCAAGAAACCAGAGTGGATTAGCTGATCCAAAAACCATCAAGGACTCCATTCATGAATATCTAACAAGGCATCATCTGATAGAATAGGAGAGGAAAATAATTTCTCAATCTAAGGTGCCGGGGTATAATCTCTTATTAAGAGCGTTTCACAAACAGAAGTCACACTGATGTAAGTAGAAGAGACTAGCATTCACTTTGGGAACCTAAAAATACTAAGGATATCGATTTGCATTAGAACATCAGAAGATTGAAAAAAGAAGAAGAAAAAAGGAGGCAACTTAACTAGAAGATGACACAAGTAGTACATACCCGTAGTACCACTTGAATTCCCCATCACCGAAAACCCCAAAGAGCTCCAACAAGAATGCTAAAAATGCACAAAATGTCTTCAGAATCATCTGAACTAACCACAAGATATTAGACTCCAAACAAAGTCGTCATGATCGGATCATATAAACAGAAAGGTCGGTAACTTACATACTGTACAAGACCAAATCGCTCTATTGTAAGCAAGTCCCTTCCTATAGCATATGGCCTGAAGAAAAAGCTGGTAAAAGATCTGCTTTGTACAGCTTGATTCCCATTCCTCCGCTCCAACAATGTTATGCCGAGCTGCCCTCGCGATTCATTTTCAAGGAGTTCTATTACACTCCTTTCCCCACCTAGCATGCAATTTGACAAAATGCAAGCTCACACAACAAGTAACATCGCACACCAGATCAAGATCAAGCCAGATGAGGACAAAGAAAACATTTTTGTTGCAATTTCTGAAATTTGTTCACTTCCCTGAAGTGCTGTCTAATTATCAGAAGGGACATAATGATAACTAGACAAATTATAGCAAACAGGGAGACGGAAAGCGCACTGACAGAAGCAAATATAGCAACCAAAATCTCTAAAACAGCACAGAAAATATAGAGAGCTTTACTAACCCAAACAAGCAACCAAATAGCTACCAAATGAGTACAAAGCAAATGCTTCGTAGCAATTTCTTAAAATGTCACTAGCAACAGACATTCTTGGGTTCCATAATGATAAAATCTGCACAAGTAAATAACCATAGAATTATTATCCACCAATTAAGGGCACAAAAATCACTAAATGTAAAATAAAGTAACCATGATGTATGCCTACTATATAAAGATAGAACCTTACTGATTGTGTTGCATAGACAGGAACCATGAAAATAACTGCAACAATCCACTTTTGTTCCTAAAAAAAAAGTTCATGAATTCATGATTTAAATCATCAACTTTGCAGAAAATGGGCAAATTAATTTAATTAAAGAACAAACCGCAGGATTAGTGTAAGATTTAAGATGCTGGAAAATGAGATAGATAGAAAGCAGCACGGCTACAATTGCAAAACATCCTCCAATAACAACAGCTGGCTGGTGCAAATCTCTGTAAGTATCTTCATATCCTGTTGCCATTTCTCTTGCATGTTCCACTCTCTAAATTACATACCCACTATTGAAGTTTAATGCATGTATATAAAAGAAGGAAAAATACTGGATAGGTTTCCAAATGGATTTATTAACATTATCTTGTCATTTTTTAAGCCCAAATAAATAAAAGAATGGAGGAAGGCAGGAAGAGAACGGAACAGAAGGCGTTGGTTGCGCGCGGGACTTTGTAAACGTTTGCTTTTGAAGTCGACACGTGCACTTTGTCTCACACTTGGCACTCATGGCTATGACACGTTGTTTTTCTATTAAAGAGAAAATCACGATTAGCTTTAGTATTTTTTGTTTTTATTTTCTCAATTCTTTTAAAAATTACAAGTTTAGTGGTAAGGTAAGAGAGATGCCAAAGATAAAATTTTGGGTATGGGATATCTTGATTGTGATTCATGTCCAATAAACTGCTTTGATACATGTTTTGGATGCATAATGGTAGTAAGGAATATGAAATCTTATGCTAAATACAAGTTAATTGGTAACATAGACATATGAGAAATATATGTTGGATGAATAATGTCAGTAAGAAATGTGAAATTGTATGCAAAATGTACATTGTTAAAATAGAAAATAAGAAATATATGCCGGAAGAAAAATTGTTAACCTGGAGAATAAACTTTTACATAAATTGAAAATAATATAGATGGAAAAAGAAAAATGAGATAATTAATGTACAAATTCAAATAAATTAGATTGCTAGGAGGGGTTTAAAAAATAAAAAAAGAGTTATGAACAAATTGTAAAAAGAGAGGAAAGAATGAGCCAATGTATAATTAAAAAATAATGAGACTATAAATACCCCATTCTCTTCTCCATGTGGCCAGCTGCACAAGGTAAGAAGGAGGGGGGAGATTTCAGATTTTTCTCCACCAAAATTAAGGGAAAAACATCAAAAGTTTTAGGACTATACAAACTTTAAACTGCTAAGTAGAAAGAACACACATTGACAAAGAAATTATTGAGGAAACAAGTGAAGAAATTGTGAGGAAAAAAAAAGGAGAGGGCCGACTGCATACAAGGAAGGAAAAGCTAAGGAAGGAAAAGCTAAAACTCTTCAACCAAATTAACTTCTCATTCAATCCTCATTCTCGATCTAATTAACAAGAGA
>Ga0307515_10009688_pt1 | contig 18582 bp, 2 predicted proteins | sample 17_EM_MG_FD_194513 | JGI IMG/M metagenome (GOLD analysis project Ga0307515, IMG submission 194513) | Populus trichocarpa ectomycorrhiza microbial communities from riparian zone in the Pacific Northwest, United States - 17_EM | ecosystem: Host-associated > Plants > Roots > Unclassified | place...
TGTGCTATGAAGAAGAGAAGAAGGTAAAAGGGGGTATCGTATATAAATAGTAGGGCCAGCCGCCAAGGCGCTAGTGGTGGGCCAGCTAATAGTAGGAACAGTATGCGTCAGGTCAGTGCCGTGACAGTACTCCCCTCCCCAGAAGGTTTGGTCCCCAAACCAAATAAGTAACTTTAAATAGGCAGTACGCGGGACCACCTATTTTCGCTGCAAAAATATCAAAAATCCTAATTAGTCGGCTTAACAAATAAAGTTAGCGCGTGGTGCTCTTGGCGAGAATTCTAACTAATTAGATAACTTTGACCGGCGGTTAAAGTTCTATAACATCTTAACCACCATAAATTTTTAATACGGTGGTTAGCCATGACCTTGGCGTGACTTTTCCTTATCTTATGCCCAATCTAGGGGTCCTGGCTTCTTAGGGTGTTGCTTATGGAAGCGCTGTACAGCTTATTCGCAACCCTTTAGGTCCTCTTCTAGCTGCTAGGTTATGTCCTTATAATATTTCTATTTAATCTTATAAGTTAGGCCTTAGGGGTCTTCGTTGTGTACATTAAGGATTTTCTTAAACTCCTATTTATCTTCTATATTACTATTATCGTCTCTCTCTATTACTCGTCCTTATATATTACGGCGCTCTATAGTATTAATATTTGCTTAGCCAGGGATCTCTTTGGCAGCCTAAAGGCGGACCTTAGATATATAGAAGGATTTGTTTACTTGGATATGGTCCGGGAGGTCTACTATAACTGCCCCTTGGTATACTATAAGTACGGGGTATAGGCCGTCCCATTTATCGTCCCATTTCTTCTTAGGTCTGTTTATCTTTATATTTTCTAAGCTAACTATAACTATGTTACCTTTATAGAATAACGCGCTCTTGTCCCTACGGGTATTAGTATTATCTTTATAGCGTTACTATAAAATCTAGGCTAGGGCCTTAAGCTATGTTAATATCCGCTTAAAGCGGTTGGCTATAGAGTCTGCGCAGAAGAACTCCTTCTTTGCTTGTACTAATAGTGTTGGTAGGTGGGGGCCAACAGGCTTAATTCCGAGGCGAGGGTTAAAGCCATAGTTAGCAAAAAACGGGGAGATGCCTGTGCTCTTGTTAACTTAGTTATTTATAGTAAACTTAGTAAGCGGTAAGTAGTTAACCTAATTATTTTATATAAAGCTAACAAAAGCACGGAGGTACTTATTTACGGCAGCGTTAATAATTTTAGTTTAGCCGTCCGTTTCTAAGTACTAGGCTAAGCTTGGTTGTAAGGTTATCTTAAGGCGTTTACTTAGTCGTTGCTAGAAGTTGCTAACAAATTGTGTACTGTGATTAGAGATAATTATGCTTAGTGCACCGTGGAGCTTATATATATTATTAATAAAGCCATTAACTAGCTCCTCTATTAAGAGTCCTGTTACTAGAACAAGGTGTTATATTTTAGTTAGGCGGTCTATAATAATAAGGATATATTTGTATACCTTACCGTGGCGTTGGTATACCGGCAGCGTTGTGATATAGTTGATTAAAATATTGGTTTATAGGCGAGCGGGTAGTTCTAGTGGCTTTAGGAAACCAGGCGGGGTAGAATGGGGGGTCTTAGTGCGAAAGTATAGGGCATAGTCTTTAACGAAGGTAGCTGTAAACTGGGAGATTCCTGGCCACTAGTATATTTAATTTAAGAGGTTAAAAGTCTTAACCCGGCTAGGGTAACTAGTGGGGCCGCTACTATAAGAGTAATGGATAACTTCTAGGCGGAGGTCTAGGGCATTAGGGATGAAGAGGCGTTAGCGGAAGTAGATCTGTCTGTTAATAATACTATATTCTAACTTATTGCAATAGAGTAATTTCCTAATCTTCTTTAGTTAATGGCGAGCTTTTTAATTACGCAAGGCCGCTACTATATCTTTTGCGAGTTTGTTCTCCTAGTATCCTAACCAGATTAGCTTATCCAGTAACTTTTTAGCTATTTTGGGGTCTAGAGCGGCTATAAACTCTACGTCGTTAGAGTTGCGGGACTTATATAGTAATTCTTCTAAGATTATGGGGTTAACTTTCTGGGGCGGTATAATAACTTGGGCTTAGTGGCGGAGGCGTTTATTATCAGCGTCCTTAGGTTTTGTTTCTAGTAGTTGGCTTAGGGTATTAGGGAGCGTAGCTTTACTGCTAGGTCTGTATGTAATTACAAAGTTAAACTATAAAAGGAACTCTGCCCACTAGATTTAGTGTTGGTTTAGCTGCTTAGTAGTTATAAACGTCTATAGGTTCTTATAGTTAGTAATAATTTTAAACGGCTCCTTGGTCCCTTATAGCTTAGGACGCTATTCCTCTAAAGCCTTAATAATAGCTAAAAGTTCTTTATTATAGATCTCGTAGTTATACTTTAGTGCAGAGTGCTTTATAGAGAAGAATGCGACCGGTTTTAGTTTACCGTTGTTATTATACTAGGAAAGGACTCCGCCAGAAGCCCAATTTAATGCGTCTGTCTCTACCACTGTTTTCTTTATATAGTTGTAGTATGCTAGTACTAGTGCTAAAGTAAAGGCTCTCTTAAGGGCCTTAAATGACTTAGCTTGTTCTAGTCCCTATAGCTATCTAACGTCCTTTCTTAGAAGTTTTATTATGGGTGTAGTAATAGTAGAATAACTTTGGATAAACCTGCGGTAAAAGTTTGCAAATCTAAGAAACTACTGTAATTCTTTAACTGAGGTTAGGTTCTCCCATGCTTATAAGGCTTAGACCTTTTTAGAGTCCATACTTATTCCTTCTATTAAGATAATTAAGCTAAGGTATTTTATCTTTATTATGTAGAACTCTAATTTACTAATATTAATTTAGAGGCTGGCAGCTTTAAGGCGGCGAATTACCTCTTTAACGTGCCTAGTATGCTTAGCTTAAGTTTTAGAAAATATAAGGATGTTATTAAGGTATACTGTACAATAGTCGTCCAGTATATTATAAAGAATGTAGTTAATATAGTTCTGGAATATAGCTAGGGCATTATAAAGGCTAAATAGGGTTACTAGTATCTTGTAGAGCCTAAAGCGGGTAATAAATGCTATAAGCTATTTATAGCCCTTAGTAATACGAATCCTGTTAAACGCGGTAATAATATTAAGCTTAGTATAGAATTTGGCGCCGTATAGGGCATTAAGTGTCTCCCGGATAAGTGGGAGTAGGTATTGGTTCTTAACGGTGACGTTATTAAGTCCTCTATAGTCGTGGCAGATTCTTACCTCTCCTTCTGGCTTAGTAGCGAGTAGGAGCGGGGCTGCGGCGGGGGACGTTAATTCTTAGATAAAGCCTTTATTAAGCATCTTATTAATCTATTTCTTAACGCATTAAAGCTTAGTAGGGGAGAGTAGGCGGTTCTTATGGTACGGGGGCTGCTTTCCTGGCATAATTTCGATTTTATGGTCCTATGGGCAATGTAGTAGGAGCTCGTCAGCATTCTTTGGGAGAAACCCCTTAATATAGTGCCTGTGTTCCCTTGGGAGGCGTTATATAATATTATCCCTAGTTAGAGCGGGCTTGCCTTTTATAAACTTTTTAACGTCTATATCTATAACTTTACGGCGGAGGAACTTAGTATTTATAGTCTGAAGGTTTTCCTTAAGGAAGCGGTAAAAATAACTGGGGAAGACCTTATAGGCTTCTTCTATTATATAATTACTATTGACTAAGCGGCGAAAGGATTCCTCTGTTAGGTCTAGTATTTTAACCAATCTAGTAGGGAGTTTATTTATTAATTGTTTCCGTTTTTCTTGTTCTACTAATTCTACTAGCTCTACTATATAGATCCTTATTACTTTTACGCCTTTTTATTTATAAAACTAGGCAAAATTTACGGCGTGTACGTTTATAATATCGTCCAGATTAGGGCGTATTTAGTTTTCTCCTGATATTATGGCGGGGCTGGCTCGTCTTAGTCGGCTCTTAGGAGTGGTTTTTAGGCGGCGGCCTTATATAAGGCGTGCGGGGAGTAGGTACGAGGTTAGGCGTTATGGTGGCGCGGTTTCTATTATCTAGGTCTTAGTAGTTCTATGGCTAGTCCTTGCTATAACGCGGGCTATAGTATGCGTATATAGCATATGGCTTAGTTCTAGGTATTAGGCTAAGCGGCTAGGGTTTAAAGGGTGTTTGGGTTGGCGTTAGATTCTTAGTAGTAGCGGCGCGAAGCGGACCTTCTTCCTTAGTCTTAGTAAGGCTAGCTAGCCTATTGTTTCGGTCTTAAGTGCTAAAGTAGTCCAGTTTTCTGCTGTCTTGTTACTTTGCAGCTATACGGGTTCCCCTTTATTAGGAATATCTTCTACTGTTAGGGCTTTATATATAGTTCTAGGCACTAGGCTTAGTAGTGCCAAGTATCCACGCGGGGTGTTCCTGCTACTGTTAGCTGTCCCCTATAGGAGATAGTTCCTAAAGTAGTAGTCTAAGTTAAAGCGGATCTTAAGCTCCCTAAAACTGGGGTGGGGCTCGTGCTTCTGGAGCCAAGGCATACCTAAGATAATTGGGGTAGTAGGTAAGAGTTTAGTAACGAGAAAAAGTATAGCTTTAGTATGGAGGCTAATTAATATTTGGGTAGTAAAGTAGTCCGTAATAAGTAAAGTTAGGATACTATCTATAAGGCGTAGTGGCCTAGGTGCTAATAGCTTCTTAGTTATAACGTTATATTTTCTTATAATAGACTCTATATTAGCAAATGCTATCGTAGTACTACTGGAGTCTACTAGGCTTACTATATTGATAAAAACTTAGGGGCATAGGTTGCGTAATAAGGAGAGTTAGGTTTAAATAAGGATTAATTTCTTATTACTATTTGCTAATCTAAGATTAAGTAGCAGCTTACTAATAGAAAGGACTAATTGGTTTAGTAATAGGGACCTAATCTTCTCGTTTTCCTCCTTATATAGTTTAAACCCTTAGACGCAACTTAGTTTAAGGGTCTGCCTTTTAATAACTAGGGTACGGGGCTGTCTTAGCGGGGCGATCTAGTATCTGTCTGGCTAGCAGTGTTAGTCTTAGTTAGGGTATAGGAAGACGGCACCTCGCTAATAATATAGCCGTGTTCGTATTCGCTAGCGCGGAGTCGCTAATTCTAGGTGTTATTAATGGGTTGGGCTTCTATATAGGGCATTATTTGGAGTAACTAAGCCGCAGGGTTAAAGGGGGGGAGTTGTCTGCCGCGGCCATAATAGACTCCGCGGTTGCTACGTCTGCGGTTATTAGTTTGCGTTATTTAACGGGCTAGCATTAAGACTAAGTTTGCTGTTATAGTAGGGTTATAAGCGTCCTTCTAGTGGCCAGGCAGGCTATAGGCAAGGCATAGTCTATTATTAAAGCGGCGCTTACGCTCCATGTCTAAGATTTTATTAAGGTCTATAGGTTCTCTAGTCGCTACTAAGGTTGGGGTTAGCGTAGGGGTAGGGGCTTAAGCAGGTGGGCGGTGGTTAGTGTTCTTAAGGTTAGCTTAGTGTGTATAGTTTACGAGGTTCTTAGCAAACATATCCATCTGCTTGCTCTAACCTATATAGTTACTATTATTAATTTTATAGTTAAGTCTAAGTACTAGCTCTTCCATCTTTGGAGAGATAAACTTCTAGAGTAGGTCCACCTTTTGTTTATCTATCTTCCTGGCGCGGACTATTAACTTATTAAGCTCTCCCTTCTAGGACTAGTAATTACGCTCGCCCTAGGGGAAATGGTTAAGCTTATTTTTTGCGACCTAGGTTGTGTTAATAACCTTATAGTAGGCAGTAAGCTCTTTAAGCATATTTTCCTTAGTGGGCTATTTCTATATAGATATATTGTTCGGGTTCTTATGCATAAGCTCTAGGCCCTGCTTAATAAACTTATAGGCCTTGCCTTCTAGTATATCCAAGATATAAAGGATCTAAGATTAGACTGTATTAAAGTAGTCCTAGTTACGGTTAAAGACTCCTTTAATCTTAATGTGCTAGGTCTTAAAGTTAGCTTATTATTCTAATAGGGTGCCTTTTCCGCTAAATATTGGCGGGTCTTTAGACTTCCGTTTTTTCTGCTAGGTTGCTACCGTTATTATAGGGGTTAATTATTTTAGAACGGCGATAGTCTCTGCCTAGGAGTTAATAGTTCCTGTTTAGGAAGTAATAAGGGTATTAAGGCTTTCGTTGGCTTTCTTATTAGCGGTATTTATGTTATATATAAACTATAGTCCCGCTTTAATGTTACTAAGGAACTCATTAGTATGGTTAATAAGGGTATAGTAAGCTTTGTTGGCCTTAAAGGTCTTAGGGTATAGTAGGGAGCGGCGGATTGTTTATGCAATATTAGGGTATGTCTGTATAAAGAAGTCTGCAAAAACTTCGCGGGGGTTCTAGGTTTCGGCCATTTCGGCGTCGTTAATGTCGCCCATTTAGGTAGTCTTTGGCGCTGAGAAAAAACTAAGGATCGTTCTAGGACTGTGCTGGATTATGGCGTGTGGACGCGTCGGCTGCGCGCGCAGGTCGCGATTGTTCTAGGGCGGAGATAACTGGGATACGGGGAATCAGTGATCGCGACGGGGCGCAATTAATGATAGCACAAACTGCCACAGTACTGCAATAAAGTAGACTAAATAACTACGTTGTGCTATAAAGAAGAGAAGAAGGTAAAAGGGGGTATCGTATACAAATAGTAGGGCCAGCCGCCAAGGCGCTAGTGGTGGGCCAGCCAATAGTAGGAACAGTATGCGTCAGGTCAGTGCCGTGACACCTACCTAGATAGTTCTCCTCCTTATAGCAAATCTTAAAATATAATTAGAGTTAATCTATTAGGTAACCACTTTACTAGTTATATTACCGTTGTTAACTATTCCTTAACCTATATACCTAGCCTATTAATAAGTCTACCGTAGTATTTCCTACAAGGCTTTATTATATATTTACTACTAAAGTTATAATAAAGGAAGTTAAGCAATATGCTACTAAAAGCAGTAGTTATAACGCTATTAACGGCAGTAACCATATTAAGATTAGGTAACGATACTAGTATAGCAAATACTAACTTATAACTAGTTACAGTAGAATAGTTATAGGAAATAGTTAATCGATTAACAGATAATAACTAGATACTTGAGAAAATAATTAATAGGATTAAAGTAGTAAAGATTAAGCTACTATCTATTAAACGATTCTTAGGAGAAAAATCGAAGCTTAAAGGATTTCTTACGTAAAAGTACTTTAAGGTTATATAGGAAGGGGCAAAGTTAGTAATACCTATAGATTAGGTAGCGTACGCAGGATTATTCCTAATAGGAAGAGTACTTAAATAATTTAAACCCTACCTTACAGAAGTATAAGAAAACGGTATAGCAATTAGTAATTAAGAGGTACGATATATATTTACTAGTTAGAATGGGTTTATAGAACGCCTAACCCGAATATTTAGGGATCTAGAGGTAACAACTATAGTAGAAAGAAAACTCTAGGATTTAACCTAACGTACCTTAGCAATTGATTATACAATATAGTTTTAAACGCTCGCTATATAGGTTAAATGGAACGATAAGGCGCTTATAGCATAATATAAATAAGGACTTAAAGTAAAAGTCTAGGACGTAATTATTCTGATAGAAGATGCGGATACCCTTAAAGAATTAATTAATTAAGTAATTAAGATTAATAATAGGATCTACTAGAGGGAACAGGCTAAGAGAGGTTAGGATAAAGTTCTAGAGTTATATAAGGCGCAAAAGACGCAATAATAGTAATAAACTTAAAAACTATAGTATGGCGCAGAGCTAATAGACCTAAGTAGTACTAAAGAATCCAGAAAATAGAATAAGAAACTATAGAAACCTAGAGGTTAAGGATTAAGTAATTATAGGACTAAGGAGCAGAGGCTAAACTAGGGATTTTAATAGCAAAAGATATTTAGGCGAACTCTATAATAAAAAAGATAGCTTAAAGAAGGAGCTTATATAAACTGCAGAAAATAGGATTATTTTATTAGAGACTATAGAAGTAGTTAGGGTAATTATATAGTAAAGGGAATAAGACTAGTAAACAACATATACGTATAAAGGGATAATAATATACTGCGAGGAACAAAAGAATGTTTAATTAATAGTTTCGCGTTTTGCTATAATAACGTATACTAAGTTTATAAGGACGCTAAGTATAGCACAAGCTATTAGCTATAAAAGCCTAAGTTAAGAGGACTCTAGGGTATAAGTGAGTTAGATAAAGAATCAAATCGACTCTATAAACTAGATTAGGACGAAGACGGTATATATAGCTAGCAGCTAGCGAAGAAAGTTCTCGCGTACTAGTTTTATTAGGTAATAGAATCCAAGAATTAAGATAATTAGACTATTAGTAGTAATTATAAGAAGAAATAAGTAACTAACTAGGAGTATATAAAACTTAGATACGCAATAAAGGTAGAGGATAATTCTACTATAGAATAGGGAACATTAGTAGGGATTAAAAACCCACTAGATATAATATCTATCGCTTTATAAAATATAAGAGAAGGAGGATAATTAGCCACTTCGGCACTTAATAAAGGTGAAAGGTTATAGGCTTAAGATTCTTAAGACAAGATAAGAAACGCTTAAGATTCCTAAGACGGAACAAGATAAGCTTAAGGACCTATAATAGATAAAAACCAATGGAGTAGAGTAATAGCTTAGTTTAAAAGCATATAAATAAGCATGAGATAGAGTTTCCTATAGGCATAAGATTCTTAAAGTAAGATAAGTAAGATTTAAGACTCTTAGGACGAGATAAGAATACCCCTAAAGCCTAGTTAAACTAAGGTAGGAGTTTAGCTTAGGAAAGAAGCCAGCTTAGGATTAAGACAATTATAGAACTAAGACTCTAACACTAGGATAAGGACTATTAAAGAAATTATAAGTAAGACTTAGTAATAGAATTAAAAGGCTTTAACCCGTTAGCAAGAAGAAAGCTAGATAAAAGTAGTAAAGAATTTAGGAAAAGAATCTTCGTATAGTAAAAAGAAATGCTAAAAGTAACAGACTATTTAGGAAAAAGGTTATCTATATAAAGAGTTATAAATAGGCCTAAGGCAGGCACACTAAAAGCTAAATAGCTAACTAAACTAGAAGAAGAAGAAGATCTTAAAATCCTAACTAGTTTTAAAAAACGGCATATAAAGGGCTGTTATAATATATTAATAAGAAGATACTTCCTTATAGATAGACCGTATATACTTAGGGAGCTATATTAAAAGTAGTATAAGTAGCGACATAATAATAAGTGGGAAGACTTTTATATATAGTTAGATAAACGAGTTATTTAAAACCAACTAATTATAGAAAAAGGCATAAATTATATTAAGGGAGCCTTAATTATAATAGTAAAAGACCTAGAAGAGCAATTAGAAGACTAGAGAAGTAAGTAATATATTTTAGTACCTATAAATAAAACAGCTTAGCGTCGCCTTTAGTTAGGATTTAAATTGTCTATATATTATTGCAATATATTACTTACTTCTTATTAGTATTAAATCCAACTTTTTTAAAGAATTGCTATTAACTTAGTAGCTGTATACAATAGAGCTAGGAGCTTTACTTCTATGTTTAATTTCGTTACTAATGTTTACTTAGTTAATTAGTCCCCTAAATAAGGTAAATAGATATCCTCTTATACTTTTCCTACTAACTAAATTATTGCTAAATGCCGCGTTACTTGCCTTTATAAAGATATAGTTTATTATATTCTTCTTTAAGTACTTAATTATAAGAGTCTTAGTTTAATAAAGATAGATAATTAGCCTTATAGTAGTAACGTTATAAGTTAGTAATAGATTTTAAGAGAATTCTAATAGCTTACTTACTGTTCTCGCTATATTTAAATAAACAATATTAGCTATATAGAGCATAGCGCTTTAGAATATTAATTGGGATCCATCTATTTAATAAATTTGTTGCTAGGGATATATTATTAACCTTACTGTCTAGGACTTTCTTTTCTAAGGAGTAATTAATACTTCTATTATTAAGTTATATAAAGAAGACAAGATAAACGGAATAGATCTTAATAAGAAGTAAAGAAAAAAATGCAGACTTTTTAAGCAATAGGAGTACTTGGAAAGCTCCATAATATTATTATCTATAGCTGTGCTTTTGCGGGTTATACGGCTAAGTTTAAGCAAATTATTAGAAGGATAATTCTGTTAGATAATTGTACAAGATAGAATTCCTAGTTTAGCCTTCTTAATATAGCGCTTAAAGTAGAGTTAAAAGTTAATAAGTACGTAAAGAAGAACCTAAAAGCTCTTAAGGATGATATACTCTTACTATAGGACTGGGTAAACCTGTATACGATCTACTCTTTTCTAAAACTTTTTTATTAAGCGACTCTTAAGATATAAGGTAATTCCGTATAAATTAATTAAGTTTTCCTTATAATAGATATTCTTTTTATATATATTAAGCGTGCTCTTATTACTTATAAGAAGAATAAAGACTTAGTTGCTTAAATTTAATATTACTAGGAAAAGTATATTTTATACTACTAGTGTACAGATAATTTACCTTTCTATACTGCTGCACTTGTCCTCTATTTTACCTATTATACAAGATATATTAAAGTAAACTAGAAGAAGGCCTAGCAGATACTAATTTTATAAAAGGTTAAAGAGCTCTAAGAGCAATATAAAGAGACTTACTAAGCCGAAATATTATATAATTATATTAAAAGTAATCCTCTCTAAGAATAGGAGCCTCTTAATAAGTATAATTGGATTCTAAAAGGGCTTAGAAGTAATATTGGAGCGAATAAAGATAAAGATAAGTACGATAATTACTGTTCTAAAGTATCGTATAATATTTAAAGCCGGCTAGCGCTTTAGTGGTAGTGCCAAGATTAGTAGCGAAAGAGATAGCCCTTTCTTTTATAATTTGTAATTAAAATTCTTTTAATTCCTACTATAAGTAATAAGCCAAAAAGGGTGTTTTCTAGAAGACGTTGTATAATTATATAGGAAAGAATATTCCTTAGACTAGAGAATATTAAAAGAACTAAGTGTTTAAAAAGCTGGTATAAAAGTGGTATCTTAAAAGGGTAAAAGTAAAACTCTAGTCTATATAAGAGTAGCAAATAAGGTAATATTTAGAAAGGCTTTTAAAAATAGTCCCTCTAGCTTAGAGTTGTTAGTAGGCAACTTTTAACGCTAGGGACGGTAGAAAATGGCAGGATAGGTAGAAATACAATATTATGGGTGAGTTCTGTAATAGCTATATATATATAGATTAGCGTAAATACTTAGGCAAGGGTCTTATTAATAAAATAGCTATGGCTTAACTGTGGCTTAGCTGTGTAGCTTAACGATTATCGCGATTCTACGCACAATTCTTAATGATTACGATTATTTTATCGATAAGAATCCCGTAATTGTTAAGACCCCTAATAGTACCCTAGTTACTAATTATGAGGTATCCGCTAGTACCCTAGCTAGCGTATTGAGCTTTCTATAAAGTAACCTCTAGTAAGTATATACGATACCCTATATTAACTATAAAGAGTATAATCGCTTAGCTATCCTATACTTATAAATGTTTAACCCTAATACTAAATTAAATATTAACCTTTAAGTAGTTATAGGACATATTATTATACCTAAGCCTAATCCACTTAACTATTTAAACTATTAAAAAGATGGTAATAGTGTCCCGTAACTAGATAGACTGCTAGTTAAAATACCTTATAAGCTCTCTAGCCGATACCTACTATATAGGTAACACAAGGTCGTAACAGCCTTATAAGCTTTACTTATTTTATATAATTTATATTTTACTATTATCGGGCCTATTACTAACTATAGTAGTTACTTAATTATAACCTTTCCTATATGGCCTAATTATTAGTGCTATATATGGCCTTCTACCTAATTTATTAGAGGCTTTAGTAAATGCTCTAATAATTACTTTAATAATTAAGTTATAAAGGAAGCCTCTAGTAAGACTCTCTTTAGTTTATTATATTTAATAGTTATCTAGCTATAGTAGTGTGGTGGGGTAGAATGTCCTGCGCCTAGTGTCTTAGCATCTACCTTATTTTCCTATATTTATAAAGCCTTCGGCTTCCCCCCTTTTCGGATATTATAAACCTACTAGTTATTAGAAATATATTCTTTTCTTTATTTCTTATTAACGGTCTTTTTACTACTTAATTCTAATTATTTTACTAACTAATTACGACTAACTAACTAACTAATTAACTGTTTAACCAACTAACCATATCGTGACTTTCTATATAGGAGAGGCCGTATCGTCTTATATATTATATAGTATTCTTATTACGGACCTTATATTAGTAGTAGTATAATTACTAAGAAGAGATATAAATAAGTTAGTTAAAATAGTATAAGAAGTACTAAAACTAATTAGGCTATAGAATAAAGAGTAGCTAAGTTACATAGCTAGTTATGTTATAAGTTTAAAATATATAAATATAGAAACGTGGGAACGTAGGATATATTAATATACTAATGTACTAATATACCTAGTATATTTCTTATATGCAGTATTATATATTTAAAGGACTATAGTCCTTACCTATATAGTTCTCTTCTTTATAGCAAATCTTAGAATATAATTAGAATTAATCTATTAGGCAATCTACTCCACTAGTTATATTTATGTTATTAATTTTCTATTTACCTATATACCTAGTCTATTAATAAGTTTACCGTAGTATTTCCTATAAGGCTTTATTATACTAAACTTAATTAATACTTTTAGCATAAAATTGACTAATTAGAAAATATCTTTAATCTATAACACTCTTATAACCTAGATAAAAGAGAGATAATATATACCTTAAAGAAACGGAAATATAACTACTATAACTACTATATATAGTATAATATTAATAACTAACCTTTAGGACTACTTAAAGTTAAAGCATAGAATTATTATTAAGGCAATATAAAGTCATACGAAAGCACTAGTAAGTTAGAAGTTAAAGAACCTCTATTAGAAATTGGTAGCCAAAACTAAGACGGATAACTTTAATTCCTATATACTATAGATGGTTCTTAATAAATAAGTTATTAACTAGGCTTCTATAAATTTAATTATTATATAAAATCCTCTATTCTAGGTTATTAAATAGCTAGAGTTTTATATTTTCTACTAAACCCTTAACTAAGTATCGGGTAAATATCTTATAATAGCTTACTTAGAAATTAACTACATAATTAATTAGTTATTTTAGTTATAAAAGGATGTCATGCAAAAACGAGTTTAGTTAGCGTTAATAAGTATTTATCTCTCTATCAATATATAAACCTCTTTAAATAACTATCTTCTTCTTAGAATTTGCGCCTATTTTATTAATAGTTAGAAGAAGCGGACAAAATCTCTTCTTACGCTTTATACAGTAGCTACTTATAGCGGATAAAAGTAATAGACTTGTCTTTTTTTTAGTACTATCGGAATACGGGATTCTTTAAAAGCTTAAAGCTATGATTACTAATAACTTTATAATAAATAATATACTCTACCATACGATAAGTAACTATCTTTAAAAGAAAGAGAATATTAAATAGAATTCTATTTATTAATAAATCTAGAGCTAGGGTTATATTATTAATTTTGCTATATAGGTCTTTCCTTTAAGGATATTATTAATATTAAAGATATTAAGTCGTATAAAAGAGGCGGAATAGAATAAAGAGGGATAAGTTAAGAAGATAAAAAGAAGATAAAAGAAGTATTTTAAGTAACAGGCTCTCTTACAAAGCTCCGCGGTATTATTATATATTTGCGCGCCCTAGTTAGTTCTATAAAGGAATTTAAAGCTTATATAGAACAAAGAATTCTACTTAATAGTTATACGAGATAGAATGGCTAGTTTTAGATATTAACGATTATATATAGTAAGGAGTTAAAAATTAATAAATATATAGAGTCTAACTTTAATATATAGTTAAAGAGGACTATCTCTCTCCGTAAATCAGAAAAGGCTTTATATAATAAGGGATTTCCTTTAACTTATTTCCCGCGTGATCCTAAAAACGCAAGAAGACGAAATAATGCTGAGTTATATACTCTTTACTATAGATATCCTTATTAAGTATATAGAGATGGCTTTTATATATATACTTTTCCTGCCTTTTAAATTTTAACTAGTATTGTGCAATAGGACAAGAGTTAGTTAAATAAAGATTTTATAAGCCGAATTTAATATAATTAAGCTAAGTTTGACGAATACTACTAAAGGATATATAACTTACCTCTTTACGCTACTATACTTATTCTTTATTCTACTCGTTATACAATATATATTAAAATATAGGAAAAGGAGTAGTAAAGGACTATACTTCTAAAGGTTAAAAAGCTTTAGGAAATATACCAAGACTTAGAGAAAAACCCTTCCTCTTTTACTATCTCATTATACGAGAAAAACTCTCTAAAAATAGCTGATAGAGCTTAATATATTTAATCGGATTAGAAGGGAATTTAATAAGAAAACTATCCTACTAATAAGCTAAGATAAGTACGATAATTACTATAATAGGATACTATATGACATTAAAATTACTCTGCTTTAGTAGTAGTCTTAGAAGTAATATTAGAAGTGCTAGCTACGGCTCTTATCCTTTATAATAGAAACTCTTTTATTTCTAGCTATAAGCGATAAACTAAAGAGGTTTTGTTTAAAGCACGTTAAATAGTATTATAAAAGAGAATGTAGCTTAGATTAAAGAGTTGGTATAGGAGTAGGATTTTAAAAGAATATTAAAATTTTGTATAATTAATAAAGGAGAAATAAAAGAAATATAGTAGTTATACGAGGGAAAGTATATAAAAGTTAACTACTAAAGGCGCGTAAGTGGCGTATATAAGTATATACTAACTTTAAACTTTATAGATTATAAGTTTAAATTCTACTAACATTATCCTTTATTAGGAATTAGGAAATATAATACTCCCCGTCCTCCTATACAAGAGATTCTCTAAGAATATTACTATAATATACCTATATAACTAACTACACTTAGAATAAATAAAAGAGGGTAAAAGCTTTATTAGTAATTTATATAGAGGCTTAAGGCTTTATATTAGGTAAAACCTAAATAGATAGTTATAACTACAAGGTACGGGCAATAATGGCCCTAAAAACGCGGGCGATAACTATAGAGAGGGAGAAAGGGAACAAAGAGAAAAAGAAATAGACCTCTTCTACAGACGACCCGAATCCTTTCTCTCCGGTATTACAGCCTCCTTTACAGTTTTCTTTACCCTCTTTTTCTCCAACTCTACACCCCACTAAATCGCCGCTACTACTGTATTTAGCTATATCTCCTCTACTAATACCATCGTTTCCGCCTTCGCCTTTGCCTTTGCTAGCCCTAGCCCCTAGCTTTATAATTATAGCCTCCCAAATAAGCTTACATACTAATACTAACTGGCCCTATTAACGTCTCTCTCTAATTAAATTTTCTGCCGCTAGCTTCTACTATATGGTCTTTAGTAAATATAAAAATAAGAATAAAGATAGAGTGGAATGCGCTTTTTATAGTACGCGGCTGTCTAACTAAAGCGATATAGACTACCCTATAGTAGCTAGACTAGTATATTAATAAGTATAAGCTTAAAAGGTTTTATATATAGAGAGAAGAAGAGATCTCTCTAATTTTTAAAGTTAGAGGAGAAATCTCCTTTATATAATATAATATAGGAAAAAGATAAGAAGTATAGCAAACTCTACTAGAAATAGGATTTAGGAGAAAATTTAATATTATCCTAGTATAGGAACCTAGTACCTAGAAAGATAGATAAAAAGGATCCTACTTCTCTATTCTATATCCTATTTTTAATCTTATCCTCCTTAATAACCTAGCTATTCGTTTTAAAGTAGCTATCTATATTAGAAAAACTAGTTTTAGTGCCCTATAATATAGAAATAGAGAAGATATCTATAAAGACACGGATATTATAGCATTAGAAATCTATGGCAAATTTAAAAGATTTCTATTATTTAATATCTATACTAAGAGTTAACTAGACGAGAACTTTAGAACCTAAAGAAATAGTAGAACTACTATCTCTAGGCCATTTTAGAACTAGAACTAAACCTTCCTTTTATACTAATAGGAGACTATAACCTATACTATATATAGTAAAACGCGCTAGTTAGGAATCTAACCAAAGAGGCTAAAGAACTAGTAGATTAACTAGATAAAAATAATTACTAACTATTAAACTTTAGACTAATAAGAGGGGATCTTTTTATAGATCTAATATAAGAGAAAGTCTATTATAGACCTAGCCTTCTACTTAGGAAACTTTTAAGAAATACTTAGGATGCTTAAACTATAATAGAAGAAACATGATCTAATTATAAGACTATAGCATTCTTTTTATTTACTAAAGAGATATAAAGATACCTAAACCCTCTTTAAGAAACCACTTTCTCTATTAAAAAAGGCGAACTAAAAGCTTTTCTCTACCTTTTTAAAAGAGTAAGTTTAGGAGCTAGAACTGGAAGCGAAAGTTTTAGTATTAGAAGAACTAGTAGGAGAAAACCCCTATATAGAGATAGGAGGAAAAGGTCTTCTAGCCTCTTTAGAAGATTCTTATAGACTTAGGGATAAAAGCTAAAGCATACTAGTAGATAATCTAGTAATAGATCTTACTAGTTATATAAAGCTACCCCTAGACCTAAAACCTATAAATTGTCTAAATTATAGCAAAATTTAAAGCTTTTAAAGAAAAGATAAAAAATAGTAAAACTAAGAAGACTTTTAGAAAAATACCCTACTAGATCTTCTATACTAGAAGCCTATAAAGAAGCTAAAAATTAATAGTTTTATATAATGAAAGAAATGAAAACTAGCTATTAGAATAACTTTTTAGAGAAAGTATAAGGAAAAGAGGGTTTTACTACCCTAAAATATATAAAGGAGAGAATATTACGAATAATTCCTAGTTAATAGTATAGTAAAGACGGGACTATTAATAACTTAAGCGACTTACTATAGAGGCTATATATAAAAACTCTTAAATATATAGCTTATAATTACAGCTTAAGGACCTTAAAAGCTTAAATTTTTATAAGTAGATAGCTATAGATCTAAGTATAAAGTTTACGAATATAGATTCGATTAAGTAAGCTATAGAAGAGGTAGAGGAGATAAAGGCTAAAATAAAAGCCTTAATAGGCGTTAAGTAGAAAGGCTAGGGCCAATATATTAAATAGCCCGTAAGGGTAAAAGATTAAATTGATTAAATTAAGTATAGATGGCTCTAAAGGTATTAGGGCTTGGTTTAGTTAGGCCGCCAAGTTCTAGGGGCCCGAGCTTATCTCTATAAGCCCTACGGCAGCTTTATATAGCTTACGTTACTACTATAGCAGACTATAAAATATAGTGCTGGTAAAAAGGTAAATCTAAAGACTAAGCTCGGGCCTATGGAACTCGGTCGCCTCCTAAACTCAGTTACTATAATAAAATCAACTCTCTAACTTGCCTACCTATTTTCTATACTACTAATTGTTTAATCTAGATTAAAAGGAGTAGAGCTTATAAATGGCTATTACTAATTTTAATGCCGGTAAATTTAAATCTAGTACTTAAGCTGTACGAGTGTACGGTATCCCTTAGTTAACTTTTTACAATTATATAAGTAGCAAGCAGTTATAATAAATTGCTTATTAGTATAAATAGCGATCAACTCCTATACAAGAAGACTTCCTTACTAATTAGGTGCTTAAACAAGACCTATAAGGATTTGCCCTATCGCATACCCGACTATAAGAAATGGTGGTTTAAATTATTAATTAAAATTATAACATTAAGCTCCTTAGTAAGCTATAGGTCTCTAGATTTTTATAAAGCAATCCTCGCATTAAATCTTTGCTTAGTTAACTAAGAGAGGCTGTAAGAACTAGGAGAGTACAACCTAAGCAAATTTAAGATTTCTATAGTCTTTTAGAGACAGTAAAAAACGGCTAGGATCTGGGCAGTAACACTTAGCAGTGACTTTACTGCCTAAATCTTTTGCTAAGTTCAATTCTGCCAGTGTAAAATCAGTGGCTTTAAGCTTGTTTTTAATGTTGTAGATCTTAATTTTAGAGCTACATATTAATTAATTAACATAGAGCCACGGCGTCGCAATTTAGCTATGCTTAAGTCGTGATCTACACCTACATTGTAAGCCTTGGCGTGGTATTATACGTAAAAATATACAATTATAAGGTTTAGGAAGGGGTTATAATTTAATTTAATTATAGATATTATAATGTAAAGTCCTCGCGGCGCACTAGTACGGTTAGTTCTGCAATTGCTTTAATTTAATTTAGAGCTAGCCTAATGTAATTATACTACTTTCCCAAAGTTCTTAAGTAGCCTATTAGGCTATAATGCAAATATATAGGTTTAATATAACTTAGGGTGTTAAAAATAAGATAAGAACAATACGATTAATTTAAAGCCTTACTAATACGTAATTTAATAAGAAATACCCTTTTTTTTAATATTTTTAATACACCACTAATGGGAACTAAACCAGTAACCTCCTACTGCCCAATTAGGCCAAAGGCCTCGGCAATAATATAATAAGGCTTATAAGGCTCTGCAGTAATGCAATAAGGACTATA
>Ga0307515_10009689_pt1 | contig 18579 bp, 24 predicted proteins | sample 17_EM_MG_FD_194513 | JGI IMG/M metagenome (GOLD analysis project Ga0307515, IMG submission 194513) | Populus trichocarpa ectomycorrhiza microbial communities from riparian zone in the Pacific Northwest, United States - 17_EM | ecosystem: Host-associated > Plants > Roots > Unclassified | place...
CTTGGCGAGCCCTGATGGAGTCCTCCACATCCGCGCTCAGGCGCGATGGTGCATGACGCATTCCCTCCCTTTCCCACAAAAAAAAAAAAAAAAAAAAAGGCCGCAACCGCTGACGAGGAAGAGTCCCCGACACAGTCTGCAAGGCTGTCAATATCCGGGTTGTCTCCCCCCTCGTAGCGTCACGAGCACAGTCGCTGATTCTCAGATCTCAAAGAATTAACTACCATAACGAGTTGCACGCGAGTCTCGTCGCCCGCATCGCGCAGCTGTTCAACACCATGGTCCAGCATGGTGACCACCGTTCGTAGGGCCCCCATCCGAATAAACCCGCCATCTTGCCTCCCCCTGGATTTCTCCCGCTCAGATTCAACAACGGGCCCATTAAAACCCCCACACTCGTACCGTGCTTGAGCACTTGCTTAGTGGGTCTCCAAACCCGAGTGCTCCTTTGGACCAACGGTGTGCATCAACCCCCCTGCCGCCGCAACTTTAACTAACGGTTTAGCAGGTCTTTGTAGGTGGGCGCTCGCCACTCATCTCTGAGGACACTCCGAGAACCTTCTTCGCGCTATTTGGTCCAATCCACTACCTATGTGGTTCATCTCATCTCTTGTGCGTTTCTCTATTGTCCCTAATACACACGTCTCCCTAGGTCGGGGTCCCTCCCAGCAAATCATGCGGTCTCGTCCAATTCGTCCGAAAGGCAGACGCAGAGCGCGCTATTGTGGCAGTAAGGTCCGCCTGAGCTGGGGCCAGCAGTGCGTATCTTTACTACTCCTGATACCTCTGTTTACCTGACCGCTACATGTCCATTTCTAGATCGTTCTTCCGCCCCCCAACCCTGCCCCTCCGACTGTGTCTGCAACCCCGCAGTTCGGTGCTACCCACCGTATATCGCCACTCCAGTTCCTGAAGGACCCCTGACTAACGATCAAGTCAACCACATCATTGAACGCCTTCAGTGTATCATTCACAACAATGGTGGTGGTCCAAGTCCGAACCGAGGAGCAACTCGTCAACTGCGGCGCGTCCCGCCAGCTTTGGGACCTGCCTGCCACCACCCAACGCCTACGGGACACATTATTCCAACGACATTGGAGGTGGATACATGCCTAACGGAGGAGGGGCGTACAGACACTGCGGGATGTATTCGCCCCCACCGCCCATGGGGACGAGTTCGGCCGGGTCAAAGGATATGGCTACTCTGGTGGTGGATACGGCAGCGGAGACCGCCGTTATGATGACTTGCCCCTCGGTCGTCGTCCTGGTGGTACTGCATATGGAGGATTTGGCGTGTTACGACGGCATCGACCGCTTGGTCGTGCTGGGCGTGGACTTGGAATGGGTATGCGCAACGGAGGTGGTGCGCCTGGTGGTGCGCGAGGTGTTGGAGGATTCGATTTCGACGACGCGAGCACAGTTCCCGCTGCGCCCGATACTCTATCGCCTCCCAACATTGGCCGTGGCAACAGTACGATCGGAAATGGTGCAGGTGGAGAACCCGGTGGTCCCCGTTCGGCTGCGGGAGACTCCACGGGCGTTGGAGGGCTCCTTGGGTTGTTCTCCTCTCGCGTTGGTGGAGGTGCGAGCGGTGCTCGTGGCGCGACTGCCACTGCTACTGCGACTGGTGGTCCTGGAGCGTGTGCGTCGAGGTATACGTGAACAATTAGGGGATGAAATTGAACTTGTGTAATACCGGTTTGCGCAACCCTCTTTCGACTCGACATACAACCCCCGACACATACACACATACACACATATATCCGACTCCGACTCCTTATTGTACATATCACCTGCAACAAATCCCAGCACAACAACGGCCGCCTGTAGAAGTCGCGCGGCTCTATGGCGACCTCGACATTCGACAGTATCCTTCTTGCGCTCGAGTCAACAACCCAACACTACGACCCACAGCGCCGTTTACCCTCCTCCCCCTCTCTCCATGGCACCATACCATGGACATACTGAAACAAGAGCAACCAACTCGCTCCTCGCTGTTCGCACCTGCTTGCTCCCTCTCTCTTTACCACTCCAAGACTCTCGTCTCCCTGGCCCTAAACCAAGTGTATCACATAAGGCTCTCCCCTTTTGCTCTCCATGTTTTCAAAGAAATGGTCTAACCAACTTGTTGTATTTATGTTCACTCTGTTTCGTTCTTCCATGTTTTCTTTAGACTCCGCTGCCTGCTGCTGCTTTTGTGTTTGTCCCTCCATCTTCCAAATGAATATTGTGTAATTTCCCCCCAGCCTTTCCAGAAGAGGTGCACATTCTTTGTGTTCTGTGGCACCTCAGCCCCAATTTCTCAATCTCAATTCTCTTTTGATATTGGTTGTGAACGTCTCCTGATTAAGTATATACTCAAAGAATATTCATGATTTTGATCTTCATGTCTGCTTTTGAATACTAGTGCAATTTTTCTTTTTCTTTTCTTTTTCATGACTCGTCTTTGTCTCCCCCATTGCATCTAATGAGTCTTTAAAGTCCTACCTCCCCTCTTTGGATTATACTCCATCTCTTCCCGCTGGTTGGTTGTCTATGCAAGTAAATACTATTCTGCTGTGTTGTCATGAATGACGTCAGATCATTACAGTCTTAATACAGTCGTTGATCCGCAGATCATCCAAAGCTACACCTACGTCAGATGCATTGGGACAAAATGAGGAGCTTAAGGAAGATGGGATTGAGCTTCAATAACCACGGATCATTTCATACACCAAGTATGCAAAAGGTTAAGAGGAAAACATGGTTAGCGCTGTGCACGGTTGAAAATTTGGGTCCAAGCAGTTCCAAAGACAAAGTCTTCAAAATCAAGAGAAACTAGTCGACCATCAGGTATAAAGGGAATTGTAATGAGAATGGCTGTATGGAGGCCTGTACGACAATCTAGGGGTACCCAGTAGAGTAAGCCGCCGTCTGAGTCTCTGACCCAACCGTCCGAGTCAGGCCGTGAATAGAAATGAGCATGGAGTGGATTGCAAGAGGATGGCTGATGGGAAAATGGCTCCTCCACACGGATGGTATTGGTATTAGATCCAGAAGCAATGGGCTGCTTATTGGGAGAGGAAGCAACGGACAGCGCAGTCGAAATTTCTCCCTGCAGAGGCCTACCAACGCCGGTATGAGGGTTGGCATCCCAGATTCGAATCGTCTTGTCACACGATCCAGAGGTGATATACCGCCCATCGGGAGAGTAGGCGACGGACAACACATGGCCGCTATGCCCCTCCAGAGGGTTGCCAATTGCAGCACCTGTCTTGACATCCCAGATTCGAATCGTGTTGTCACACGATCCAGAGGTGATATGCCGCCCATCGGGAGAGTAGGCGACGGACAACACATCGTTGCTATGCCCCTCCAGAGGGTTGCCAACTGCAGCACCTGTCTTGGCATCCCAGATTCGAATCGTGTTGTCTTCAGATCCAGAGATGATATGCCGCCCATCGGGAGAGTAGGCGACGGACCACACATAGCTGCTATGCCCCTCCAGAGGGTCGCCAACTGCAGCACCTGTCTTGGCATCCCAGATTCTAATCGTGTTGTCCCACGACCCAGAGATGATATGCCGCCCATTGGGAGAGTAGGCGACGGAGAACACAAAGTTGTTATGCCCCTCCAGAGGGTTGCCAACTGCAGCACCTGTCTTGGCATCCCAGATTCGAATCGTCTTGTCAGACGATCCAGAGGTGATATGCCGCCCATCGGGAGAGTAGGCGACGGACAACACATCGTTGCTATGCCCCTCCAGAGGGTAGCCAACTGCAGCACCTGTCTTGGCATCCCAAATTCGAATCGTCCTGTCACAAGATCCAGAGATGATGTGTTGGCCGTCCTGAGAGTAGGCAACGCAAGTCACCTTGTCAGTGTGCCCCTTAAGTGGCTCACCAATTATAGCACCAGTTTCCGCATCCCAGATCCGAATGGTCTTTTCGTCGGATCCGGAAATGATCTGCCGCCCATTGGGGGAATAGCGAGTGCATCTAATCGCGCCAGTATGCCCAATCCATGACAATGGCGGTGCTGGCCATGACGACAATCTCCCTCTCACCACCTTGATGCACTTAGTAAACCGAGTGCCGAAAGTCTTTGATAAAGTCGAGTGTAAGGGCAAGAAGGGTCGGGTTGAAAGATACGTATGCGGGGCGCTGAAAGAGATGGGGGTGCGAAAGGCGATGATGAAACGGCAAACGTCTTGAATTCTCTCGAGGAGGGTCGGATTTCCATTCTACTGCCAATCAGAAATACCCCAAATACAAGCTGGAGCTGGACTGACCTTGGCCCACGATATCACCCTTCGAATGCTCGGAGCACCCACCGGGACCATTCCCAAAATGCTCAGTACTTCAGCCCAAAACAACGGGCACAGTCCTTCAAAGAATTCCTCCAAGCTATCCCACGCCCGCCGATCATCATTGTCCGGAGCAAAACAAAGATGATTTGACCAATAAAGACAACTATATTGCAAGCAGTCGGGAATGTTCATTGTGATTCGGGATGGGAGATCTTTGATGTCCGCGTTAGCGAGTCGGGAATCTTCGAGCCCGCAGATATTGAAACGGAGTTGGGAAACCATCGCCTTGAGACAATCAATTCCCAGCTGCATGTTTGCGTCCAGGAGGTTGATTTGATAGTCGCAGGGACAGTCGGCACTGACAAGGAATTCTGAAATTGATAAATGCCGGACACGAACCCCTCCATTGGCCCTTTCGTCTCGATATAGCAAATAGCTGAGGTCATCCACCCACTTTTTCACGAGATTTGGTTTTACTCCCGCCAGCTCTGCAATTGTCTGGTCGCATAAGGCGCGGTATGGGGACGCCGTCAGAAAGACTCCAATCACCCGCCGAAACTCGGCTTTATGAAGCACTACCTGCGACTCTAGGATTCTTGAGTAAAGTCTATGTAGACTTTCCAACCCGTAACCAGCTGAATCTTCGGACGCTGCGTTCAAATACTCTGTGGGGTCCTTACAATCCCTGAGGGCAAGTACAAGAGTCTTGACGAAGATGAAGAGGCCATTTGCCTGGGACATAATTTTGTCCAAGAGCGATTCTTCTGGCCAAGGCGAGGGGAGATGCCACTTTTGGGCGACCAGATCAAACTCGCTTTGGACGAAGGTTCGCAGATCACGACTGGCTTCTTCATCTGCACCCAGATCACATCGCAGGTATGACGAATGTGTGAGGCTGTAGAAGAAGTGTTGGATATCGGTCTCGGGTCTGCTGGTGATGATAATTTTCAGCCATGGTGCAGCTGCGGCTGCGTCGGTCAGAAGCCTCAGGAGACGTGAACGACTACGATCGTCGCCGCATTCGTCGAATGCGTCGATGACAAAGACAAGGAAACCGTTTGGGCGTTTAGGAAGTTTATCGAGCAGGTCAAGGAAGAATGAGTCGTTCATTGAAGCCGGTGTCACGTTTGGGTCGTTACGAAGACAGTTTGCCACGATCTTTCGAAAGGGGGGGAAGATTACCGCGAGCTTGAAGATGAGAGTCGGGAGGACATTCTTGGCCTCGCTCAAGTTCGGGTCATCCCTCCGACAGAAAAAGGCCCCAGCGAGTTGCCTTTTATCATGGAGCCGTGCACAGATCGAATGAGCTAACGATGTTTTGCCGATTCCGGGTAAGCCGTAGATCCAGTACGTATTGCTCTGGAGAAGTTCTTGCTCCTCTGATTTATTGGCTACCCAATCTACGATTTCTTCGAGGCGAGATTTGCGGGTATCCTCCATACAGCGGAGGGCGCGGTCATATCCGGTCTCGATTGGTTTGAGACAATTGAGCAGGCGACCTTGCTCTACACAAAGCTACTAAGAATGGGCTCACACGATATTGGGACAATGTGTGCTTACCAATCCCTTTGACTTCGCGCAAGGCCTCGACATCGACCGCACGCAGGAAGTCTTCAATGACGTTTGCTAACTCTTCGCCCATTTTCTCCATCACTTCGTTGTCCTTCGAATGAAGCAGCGCTTTTCCGGTTCGCTCTGCGATCATCAGCATTTGCGGAATTCAGAAAAGAGACGGCCTACTGAATCGCCCACGCTTGACATACTCGCATAGAAATTTAGCGGTCTTTCGCATAACTCTGAGCATTCGTGGGGTTATTTTATCCAAGATATCTGTCTCCTCGCTGACGATGTCGTCTGCGACCTTCTCCGCCAAAGGTAAGAGGCGCTGCAACCGATCCAACAGGTTCGATGGCATCTGATCGTATTTGTTTTGTTCCTTCAGGAGCTGAATGATCAAGCTTTACCTCTGGTTTTGGTACGCCAGTAGAGAGCACGAACCTCAAATGTGATTTTGGTAACAGCGAAGGCAGTCTTTGCGATCGGGACCTCCTAAGAGGTGTCAACGTCCTGCTGGTTACCATACGGGCAGAGCTGACCTCAGCGAATACGGCGCCAAGTTGAATCCCTGTTTCCAAATTCCTCTCCATCGATTGACTCATCAGTGGCTTGTATCCTTTCATCAATTCTTCAAGTTCTTGGAGTGACGAGCGTAGAGATTCCTATGCGGACGTTGTTAGCTAGCTGAGGTGTTTTGTGCTCAATAAAGCGACGAACCGTAGGAGTCGGGGAGAACCGTAATTCCAGAGGAAAGCCATGCTTTCCAAAGTGAACGACCCCTGCCCTTCTCTGTTAGACGTGAGCGGGTCAGTCGGTAATCACGACTGACGCGGTATAATGAATTCATGCTGCGTAGAGTTCCAATAGCCATCGGAGGGCCCTTGTAGGTTAATCACTTCGTTCGCCGGTCGGTTCTTCTTCCACAACAGATGACCGGTAGTCCTTTGGGTCTCCAAGCGCATCTCGGATGTCGGAGAAATATTCCTACAAACGAAGGGCCTTCATTGAGGGTATATAGCGAATACAAGGGACATACGAGTGTTGGACTGGTGTCCAGGTCCGGTTATCATCCATCTGTAGTTCAATCTTCTGTTTTCCCATAAACAACTCCAGGTGATACTTCGAATGTGTATCATCTTGCAGAGTGATTTCTGCATGACGCACAAGATCAGCGATATGATCTAGATTGGAGTGAAGCGCCGCACGATCTAAATACAGGCTTTTCGGTGGTCAGACAATAATACTGCGCTAGCTGTATGATCAAAGTGCTCACAAGCGGATTGACTTGGGTGCTTGAGTGGCCATGGTGGTTTGGCTTCGAAGACCTAGAGCCTTGGATAGGGAAAGGGGAGAAGGTGCAGATCGGCCGTTAAAGGCTACTTGGAACGTGGGATCAGTGAGGTGGATTGCGGCTACTCGAAAGTGAATGAAGATTGGAGTGAAATGCGGGCGCCTCGCGGTTGTCAAAGAAGCGCGGAGCCGGACCCAATAAGGACATAGTTCAATCGGCAATGATGCCCGACGACAACAACGACTATCCCCCCCTCTCACCGTATCCTACTCCATTGACACCGCCACAAACCTCGTCCGTTTCCCTACATCCCTACACCCTCAAACCCCGACCTCAAATTGGCTCACTCCACTCGGCACCCTTGGAGTCTAGGGTCCAGGGCCCTTCTGTCCATCCTCACATGCGACCGTTTTACCGCTCAACCACAACCCCTTTCCCTGTGCACTTGCTTCTACTGGCCATCTCCACAGACGGGTGTACTCCTTGCTCTCCAAGGGCCGGTATGACATGGGTTCGTTATCTGACATGTGATCTGACAGCTGTCGCTTGTTGATATGTGATATGACTGGTCATATGACTGCGGTGACTTACCATTCGTCGGGTTTGTCGGGCTACTGGTCTATAGGCTTACTCTCCCCACACCAAAACCGCGGAGGTTGGGAGCGCCTCGAACATTGACGACGACCGCACACTCGCCATCCGTCATTTGCATTCCACCTGTGTGTTTTCCTCTTCCTCTTCCGAAGACGAAAACGAAGACGAAGACGAAGCCGAAGCCGACGAAGCCGACGACGACTATGCGTCCCCTTGTCGTCCTTCCAACCTCGACCACGCCGTCAAAGAGGCTATCAGTCGAGTCCAGGTCTAAGTACGCTTCTACGCACTTTAGCGAGTCCTCTAGCAACGAGGAGGAAGGGTTGCTTCTCGAGAGTACTGAAACTCGGGAATTGATTTCGATCTGAGGTATGCATTACACCATTTCCCGAAGTGAGCAAGCGCTAAATGCTCTAGTTTCTCATGTAGTAAAATGCCAGACTTTTCCTGGCCATCCTCTCATCACCTATCGGCCTTCGTGTCGGCATTGCCTTGCGGTTTTCACGTTTCCACGTCTAGTCAACATCCCGTGTGTACGACAGTCCCAGCATCACCGCAGTAGTCCTGTTATTAGAAATCCACCCCGTCTCTCGACCTCAACACCGAACCCACTTCGGTCTCCTTGCCCTTTCTGCGGCCCAGTGTGATTTTACCAGCACCGACAAGCAACCCGAGTATCGATACACACCGAATGTGTCAACTTCTACCTAACACACCCTCTCAACAAATAGCGATTCTATGAGGCGCATCTAATGACGACCAACTCACGACACCTTCGTTTGACCTCGGCCTCACCCATGACCCTCAGCAACGCTCTGTCTCACTTCTCTACACTACAAAAACCATGTGCCTAATTCGGTCCGAGCCACACCCGTACGACGCACCCACTACGTTGCTTTCACGAATTCTAGAGTACTCGATCACAGTGACCTGATTATGGACTCCATAGTATCCCCATTTGAACCCCCCTCCATCCCCTTTGAAGTCCACCCCGCCGCGGATCCGTCACAGCGACAAGCACACGTCTTTGATGGACCGGATGGACTCCACGTCGAAGGACACATCGCAATTGAGACTGTTGTCAGCGATATTGGTTGCGGGATTTCCGCCCGAGAGGCTGGAGAGCATCTTCAGAGAATTCGAGCAGGTCGACTCCTCTGCTGACCACACACCAGGAACGAGACCAGGGTTAGGTATGTGAGCCGACATAACTACCTTTATCTCATATTGATTGTGTCGTAGGTCTTGGTTTAGCAGTAGTATCGAGGATCGTTGAACACTTTGGCGAGCAACTCCACGTTGATCCTCGTATTGGCGACGGATCTCGTCTTTTCTTCTTGCTGCCGTTCCCCTTGGCTGACCCAAATGCGTTCCATTCGGGAGATATCTCAACCCTCGTCCAGACTATGGAAGCGCCAGTGGGGAAATAGCGAGATCAACAGCCCCCTATTGGCAATCTCAATTAGTCATATGGTCCCGCATGCTCCCTCGGCCAGTCCCAGGCCAGTGCCTCGTCGGCCACGGCCACGAAAGATCACGCGGCCATCGGAGGGAAAATTCGAAGTAGGAGACCCTGTGTTCCCTATTACGCCACCCAAAGTAGACGATACCAGTATGGAAGCTCCTAAGCCTCAGCTCAGTGGCTCAGAGGCAGCAGCAACAAGCTCGGACCCACCAAATCAACTTCCAACCTCTTCGATCGCACATTCAAAAGTGTCACCATCTCTGTATCCTTATTGTAGAGGTTTGTCCAATCAGCCGCACTTTTGGTCATTTGTAATCCTGACTGTTGATGCAGGACGACCCAAGGTGCTCCAAAAGCGGCTTCAGTCTGACAGCCACCAAGTAGCTCATGCCACCAACGGATAAGAAGTTACTGGCGCTATTTCCGCGGGTCGAGAATTCGACTGCGGTTTAATGGACATTCAGTTCGCATCCATTGCGTCACGATGCTAGAGGTACATTGGCGAAGGGGATTTCAGAATGCCTATAAAAGATGGTTTCCAAGCTATGCAAGCCATCCGAGGGTCCGAGGCTTTCAATCCCTTGCAATTTCACTCAAAACCTGCCCTCACCATCCATGGTCGTATCCCATCCTCGCAGTCTCCGCTTCTTTAGAGGTAGTTCAACGAGAGTATACGAAGTCGCTTGATATGGATGGCTGGATACTCCAACCCATCGACTTCAAGCGGATAAACGTCATCCTCAAAGGCATCACCAACCTTGAGCAGCAGGCGCCAGGAAGCGTGGGAAGCTGGCTTCAGTTAGGAATCTGGTAGATGACTTCTCGCCCCTCCAGCACCTGTACCATCTCTCCCTGCCTCGGGCGAAGAAGACGCCAATATTCCGATTCCTCCTGAAGACGGTCAATCGAAATCACGATTGCCGATGTCGCATCCGTATTCTACATCAGCACAATATTCATATCATCGCCGCCGTTCAGACCACTTTTCGAAAGCCGTGTATAGACAACCAATCAGCGAGATGCACGCGGAAGACGGAGAATAATCCAAGAGGGGGCTAAACCGATAGATGCAATGGGGCGACAAAGACAAGTAAAAAAATAAGTAAAGTAGAACAAAAATTGAACTAGTATTCGAAAGCCAAATTGTAAATCGAAATCGTGAATATGCTTTGAGCATATAGATAATCAGGACACGTTCATAACTGCTATCAAAGGTGATCAAGATTGAGAAATTGGAGCTGAGGTGCCATAGAACACGAAGGACGTGCGTCTCTGCTGGAAGGCCCGGGGGAAATTACGCGGTATTCTTCCGGGAGATGGAGGGGCAGACACAAAAGCAGCGGTGGGCGGCGGGGTCTAAAGAAAGCGTAGGAGAACGAAATGGCACAGACGAAAAACCCTAAGTTGGTTAGACCATTTCATCAAGGAAACAGGGAAAGCACAGAGAAGAACGGTGAGGTGCGCGTTGGTTGCTCTTGTTTCGGTACGTCCATGGTATTGTGCCATGGGGAGAGGGAGGGAAGGGCAGACAGCGCTGTAGGTCGTAGGGTTGGTCTCGAGTGCAAGAAGGATGATGTATACAGCCGGTGACATCTACAGGCGACCGTTGTTGTGCTGGGGTTCGGATTTGCGGGTGATATAAAGAGTCGGATGTGGATGGGTATGTGTATGTGGGTCGTTGGGCGTATGTCGAGTCAAAAGAGGCTTGCGTAAACCGGTATTACACAAGCTCAATTTCATCCCCTAACTGCCTAGGTATACCTGGAAGCATACGCTCTAGGACCACCAGTCACTGTAGCAGTCGCAGCCGCGCCGGGAGCACGGCTCGCATCGCCCACACCTCCGCCGAAGGACGAGAACCACCAAGGGGGCCCATCAACGCCCGAGGAGTCTCCCGCAGCCGAACGGGGACCACCAGGCTCTCCACCTGGACCACTTCCGATCGTACCGTTGCCACGGCCAAAGCTGGGGAGGCCATAGAGAGAGTCTCCACGAAGGCTATCGGGCGCAGCGGGGAACTGTGGGCTCGCGTTGTCGAAATTGAATGCTCCAACACCGAGCACACCACCAGGCGCGGCACATCCGTTGCTCATACCCATTCCAAGTCCACGTACAGCACCACCAAAACAGTCCATGCTGTCGTAGCATGCCAAATCCTCCGTAGGCAGCACCACCAGTACGACGATCGAGGGCCAGGTCATCCTAACCGCCGTATCTACCGACGTGTCCACCTCCGTACGGGTCGGGGGGCCAGAAGAGTTGGGGTCTGCCGCCGTAGCTGGTCAGAAGGCGGCCCAGCCCTGGCCCCGCCCCCAGTAACTCCATATGCGGAATGACCCATCCTCATACCGCCTCCGTAGCCCTGCCCAGGGTGCCCACGGTATCTACCACCATAGTAGCCATATCCTTTTCCCCCCAAGGGGTGGTGGGGGCGAATACATCCCGCAGTGTCCATATGGCCTCCTCCGTTGTACATGTATCCACCTCCAATGCCGTGGGAATTGTCCCGTAGGCGTTGGGTGGTGGCAGGCAGGTCCCAAAGCTGGCGGGACGCGCCACAGTTGACGAGTTGCTCCTCGGTTCGGACTTGGACCACCACCATTGTTGTGAATGATACACTGAAGGCGTTCAATGATGTGGTTGACTTGATCGTTAGTCAGGGGTCCTTCAGGGACTGGAGTGGCGATATACGGTGGGTAGCACCGAACTGCGGGGTTGCAGACACAGTCGGAGGGGCAGGGTTGGGGGGCGGAAGAACGATCTAGAAATGGACATGTAGCGGTCAGGTAAACAGAGGTATCAGGAGTAGTAAAGATACGCACTGCTGGCCCCAGCTCAGGCGGACCTTCCTGCCACAATAGCGCGCTCTGCGTCTGCCTTCCGGACGGGACTTTGACCTAGTAAGACGTGTGTATTAGAGACAATAGAGAGACGCACAAGAGATGAGATGAACCACATACGTAGTGAGTTGGACCAAATGGCGCGAAGAAGGGTCTCAGGGTGTCCTCGAAGATGAGTGGCGAGCGCCCACCTACAAGGACCTAGCAAACCGTTAATTAAAGTTGCGGCGGCATAGGGGGTTGATACACACACCGTTGGTCGGAAGGGGCACTTGGGTCTGGAGCCCCACTGAGCAAGTGCTCAAGCTCGGTATGAGTGCGGAGGTATTGGTGGGCCTACTGTTGAATCTGAGCGGGAGAAAATCCAGGGGCGGCAAGATGGCGGGTTTATTCGGATGGGGACCCTGCGGACGGTGCTGACGATGCTGGACCATGGTGTTGGACAGCGGCTCGATGCAGGCGACGAGTCTCGAGTACAACTCGTTACGGGAGATGTTCTTCGAGATCTGAGAATCAGCGACTGTGCTCGTGACGCTACGAAGGCGTTGGATCGTCGCGGGTGATATTGCCGGCCTTGCGGAGTGTGTCGGGGACTCTGCTTCGTCAGCAGTTACAGCCTCGTTCTGGGATACCGGAAAGTCAGAGAGAAGGCAGTTTGATCGGGGGTGGGGAAATCGTCACGTGGACTGAGATTGCGATTGCGAAGACATTCATGAGGTCAGCGTAAGTGACATTGCCAGCAAGGTCGGCGACCACGATGCTGTATCCCATGGCGTTGTCGATGGGGCTGGGCTCCTTCCCGGTGGGGTGGTTAGAATTTGGAGAAGAATTGGGCGGGGCGAGGGAGGAGCAATTGGTTTGTGGCAGACTCGGAGGGCGGTTTCTGGACTAGCCGTGATGAAGAGCATAGCCAAAGTTGTTGGGATGACGGGTGGTGTTGGCCACGGGGGGAGGACGAGGGTTTGCGAGTAGGTCGCAAACGTGGACGAGGAAGTGCTCGTCTATCCAAGTGGTGCAGTGGCGAGTGGGAGATGAGGGAGTGGCTTGAAAGGAAGGGCGCAGCACGAACATGCGAGGTACTCTTATAGCAATAAGCTTAACATTTCTCCTCTCCACGCCCGCATTTGGCGTGCTGTGCGCTATCGTTCGACGCAGGTGACAATGAAAATGAGCATATTTTTTGTTGCGTATAACTACTAGGCGGTTACAGCGCTGCTGTCGGACCAAAGACGGCAGGCCATGGTTGAGTCGAGAAGTGGTTTTCTTTGTCGGACGGCCTGCCACTGAGTGCTCAATGCCCTCAGCGGTGACACCCCCGCTCCTACGACACCTTTCTCTTCCTTCATGCAGAACCTCAAGCCACATAACGTCTCAGCGCGCGCACTCCCCGACTCGGTTGCTCGGCTGCAAATTCCTGAACAGTATTTTCAAGACGAACAAGGCTAGCCTTGTTGCTCGTGGCAACTACCAGCGTCCCGGTATCAACTTCAATGACTCCCCTTCGTCTTTTATGCGCCTCGAGGCTCTCCGCCACGCGTTTAGCCCTGCCATCGATGGGTGAGACCAACGTATGGCAGTGGAAGCCACCAGCGGCAGATACAGGGAGTGCACTGGTACTGAACAACGGCGTAAGGGGACATGTATCTCACAGAACGTGGAAGAGGGTGACTCGTTGGTAGTGTTGTTTCAATACAGTGCATCGCGGTCGAAGAGAATGAGGAGAAGCGTACGGTGCCTACTTTAACCTTAGATTAAAGAGCGCGCATTTGGTATAGACCAATTAGTATATTCAAATCAGCTACATTTACTACAAGAACGTTGTGGGCGGTCCGGTGGTGGCCCTCTAATACGCCTCACTCTCTCCAAGAACACAAGGCAATTACGACGACCCAAAACCCTTAAAGGTGTGCAAGCTTCCGTGCCGGAATCCCTTTAATCGGTCATAGGAACTCCCTCCCGTCTATGCCCTCGAGGGCGAGGATGGTAATTCGTCACGACGACCATCTTATAGAATTGGCGTACCTCAACTGCATCCAAACACCCTTTCAGAAGGCGATATCTGGGCGGAAGAAATGGTGGAAAATATTCTCGCTGTAAGGCGGTCCCTATTTGGGTTAAGACCCTATCAAGGCAGGTGTTCTCGCACCTGCAATAGAAAGACAATTAGGGCGTGATAGAGTGGTGATTTCAGGTGGGCGGGCAGACGCGTTGATCAGATGGCTGCGTTCTGAGATTTGAGAGCTGATCGGAAAGTAGGTAGTTAGCCTAGGGTCGGAACTCAGAACGAGTTGGATAAATGAGCGAGACGAGTAGTGCGTGACATCAAAGAGGGGGTCACGCCGAGGAGAATAAACTGAGTGAAAGAGCGACGGCGCTAGTGTTGAAGCTGATAGGCGGAGAGCGTTCGTTCGATGCCGATTGCTGTGTAATAGTGAGCATTAAGGCCACTATTAGGATTTCCTTGCTGGTACGCGACACACCTTGAACATACACACGTCCCAATCCCTATCCTCAGACACCGTCATGTCAAATGGTCTCGCAGTTAGTCTCATACACTGCCCATGACGATGTGTACCTTTGGTGTGCTCACCAATACCCGCGCCATGCTCTATAACTCAGGCCTCCCTGAATTTCTCTGGGCTGCGACGTATGATATGCCCACAGCAGAACGCCGACGAAAGCACCCAAAGGACAGACGCCGCACGAGCATACGAGGTACTCTTGTGGCGATAAGTCGATCGTTTCCCGTTTCCAATCATTTGACGTGATGTGCGCTCTATCGTTGAACTGAAGGAGAGCCTAACAAACTCGACGACAATGCGACAGTGACAATGGGTCTACTGTTATTAGGTATACGTATCGACGAGGCGGTTACAGATATGGGGCCAAAAACGGCGGGTCGAGGTTCAGAGTTCAGATGTGGTGTTCTTTGTGGGCTCTTGCCGCCGCCCAAAAGCACGCCTTGGCTGCTGGCGCAGACGACTCCGCCGTTCAGCCACTGCTCAGTGCGCTAGTCGAGCCAGTAGTCCCACCCGATGCTGTGCCGAATGCCGTACCCGCGCTCGAGCCCGTCACGATGCTTATCGACCTAAAGCCTGAACCGATGACGAACACAGCGAAAGGAGAAATCCCCATCCGTTTATTATTATACGTCTGTCTTGGTGGGACACGAACCGCTCCGCCTCCCGGCGCGCCAGTGGGAACCCTCTAGCAAGAATATGAGGAATCCGTCGAGTCCGATCTTCAACACAATGAGGAGCGGTACAGGTATTGCAATACCTGTTGTAGACAATATTCTTTGTCCTCCTATCCCGTTCTCAACAGGCCTTCCCAGTGGAATTTAGCTCGAGCGGCTGTCCGATCCTCGCAATGAGTAGCACTGGCGCAGCGAGTGAGCGGGCGAAAGAACCGTACGGATCTTTCGCCCCCTCGCAAGCTGCGCTTTATGTACATAGTAAGGGTGGCAAAAGGCCACACGTGTCGTACTAACGAAAGCGGGTTGACCGCCCGACTAGCGGCGTGTCTGTATCACCGCCGTGCGGCAATAAGCATCACAGTCAACACAATGTATGCGGCGCCCGATGCTGACGGATAGAAGGAAGTCACAGACAAGTAAATCCAGTGTTGTATGGTGCTTCTGATTCCTTATCCATTTTCGGTCCAGTGGCTCCGTGATTGTAGCCCTGTTCCCGCGACTCCCCGATAGGCAGCCTTTTCTCTTCCATCATGAATAACCTCAAGCTACATGACGCCTACAGGCTAGTATCGTGCGTTCCCAGCATACGCACTCTCCAACTCCACCTTAAAATCCTTTTCAAGAAGACCAAGGCTGTGCTTGTTGCTTAAATCGACTACAATGAGTCACTATGTGTCTCGAGTCTCTCCGCACTCTTCTAGCCCTGCCATCGATGGATAAGGACGATATGTGGCGGTGGCAATCACCAACAGAGGAGCCAGGAAGTACACTAGTACCCAACGACGGCGTCAGAGGGCATGTAGCTCACAGAACATGGAGGGGTGACTCACCGCTAACGTTGTTTCAATACAGTGCATCGTGCCCGAAGAGAATATATGGGGAGAAGCGTATAATTGTGTTAACCTTAGATTAAGAGCGCGCGTTTGATACAAACCAATCCATATATCCAGTTCCTCTACATTTACTACAAAAACGTTGTTGGTCGCGTGGTGGCCCACATTGTTAGCCAGACTTATCGTATATATACGCGAGACGACGCGTATTCGTCTCGGCGCGAAATTAAGCCGTCAGCTCGTGTGTATCGATTCAGTGACGAGTGGTTTACAAAAGAAATAGTGTCAGAAATCCCGACATATGTTGAACAGTCGATCTACGCGAGACAAGATCTGTCAGAAAACGAAAATGGAGTGACGCGCGCAGGGGTTGCTCATAGCGTTGTTGTAGAAGAAAAATATGATGAGAGGAGAGGACCAAACGTGGGATATATATGGACAAACACCCCATTGTCGCGTTCATTCACTGAACACCTCAAGAAATCCACAAGTGCATTGGGGCTGTCTCATGCTGTAAATCGTGCGTGCACGCACGGCGGAATTTGTTGGAGTTGATGATTCCTCCAACTAATGGCCGGGTGGCTCAATGGTTAGAGCACCCTTCTAGAATTAGGGAAGTCCCGGGTTCGATCCCCAGTCTGGCCTTTTCTTTCTCCTTCTACAGAATTAGCGAGGTAGGAAGATTTGAGAGAGCTGTGGAGACAGTTCTTGGATCTAAAAGCAACAGAATATCCACGATGCACGAGTCAGAGTAGCCAAATTTCCCAGCAGACTCCGGTGAGGTGGCCGGTAGTGCAATATTGTGGAGGTCACCGTCTCATCGTCGACCCGGAGGAAAGACAGGATTACATGAATATATTACGTTATATATGACACTAGTCGAAGAATCGGCAGTATTGTTGGTTTGGAATAGCGAACATGCTACCGATCCATGCAATGTACGGCCCCTGAGGGCTGGTGCCTTCGCTTCCCCCAAGTGGCACGACCGCTTTCGGGACCAAGTGATACACTTGGAATTCAATTGCAGTCTATATCAGGCGTAGAATGGTTCCCCATCTCTTGCCGAGCTACAAGTTACGAATATTGGCGCCCACGTTGAACCCGCCCACCTCCCACGTTGATTGCGCCCACCGTACTCAACTAGCACTCCGAAACGAGATCTGAAGCCTATCCTTCGCAGTCATGGCCTCACCAGGACCTGCTTTATCCTTCGTCAGTGAGGAGACTGCGCACCTCAAGTGGTTTGAGGCATTTATGCGCAGAAGGTACCAGTTTTCTTGCTGCCTCGTTATTCCTACTGAAACGGTCATCAGGGTGGAATTGGAGCAACAAATGTGTGCTGACAGCAACATAGTTCATGGACCTGGTACTGATTGTCCAGAAAGGATTTCAGGCCTGAAGGCGTTGCTTGAAGGCGCAGTCCCTTTACCTGAACGTAAACAGTTGTGGCATTGTGCGTTCGAGAAGCTGCTGGAAGGTACTCAAGAAGGTTCGAATCCAATGGTGGGCGATTGAAATTCTGGACTAAAATCAACGGTAGAACTGCACGCTCGAGCGGAAGAACTAGTAAGCCTGAAGGATCAAATGCAAGCCTTGGGAATGTCCATCGCGAAGGCAGTGAGTGACAGAACATTTATTATTAATCACGACACCAAACCCTTTCCATCAGGATCAGGAAATGTATTTTGGTGACCTAAATATTGGATTTGAGAATCTCGAATCAACAAAGAGTGTCGACTCGGCTCAAGCTGCCGCAGTGACTTCACATAAAGAGTGGCTTGACCTCGAATCGGTCGATGTCAGTGTCCAAAAAAACCTCTCCAATTTGTTTTCTTCCGGCAGAGCTCTGAAGGAAAAGCTGGAAAAGCTGGAAACCGAGAAAACACTGAGAGTAAAAGAAGCACTCAAGAAGTGTCACGATCAAGGTGAACCGAGAAAGAGTGATCGCCAGACCGACCTGATCCAGATTTGCCAGATTTGAGATATCGCCGTACAGTACATCAACAGCAACGAAGCCAAAAGCAATTCCTCAACTCAATCCCCGACCGAGTTCTGGTCAGGCCAGTGTCTGTTCGTCCGGGTCTTGATTGACTTGCAACCACAGGAATATGGGACTAATTATTGGACCGCTGTGTGTGATGTAGGCGTAGTGATGGAGTCATTTTCAAACTACCTTCGGTATGCCTAGGAGCGAGAATGGGACTGGAAGCCATGACAACTAATTTGTTTGCAGGAATGTATCAAGCACTTGCAATTCTTCCGGATCAGCACTCTGGGCATCAGTCAAGAATATCAAGCCTCTTGTTGACGCAAACCTCCACACGGAGGCCATTGAGTTTGCATATCACCAATCACCAATCCGGTTTTCACCAATCTACTATCGAAATGCTGGATCTAAGTCAAGTGCTCCAAGTGGCCAAACAGTTCTATTTGGATGTCCACTAGAGCTTCGCACTGTTGGAGAACTGCCGAAAATCCCTCCTGTTTTGGAATATCTTTTGGATTCACTTCGTGA
>Ga0307515_10009690_pt1 | contig 18578 bp, 2 predicted proteins | sample 17_EM_MG_FD_194513 | JGI IMG/M metagenome (GOLD analysis project Ga0307515, IMG submission 194513) | Populus trichocarpa ectomycorrhiza microbial communities from riparian zone in the Pacific Northwest, United States - 17_EM | ecosystem: Host-associated > Plants > Roots > Unclassified | place...
GAAGGTATATGTAAGGCAGTATTGCCAGGGTGTACGGTAGGGAGCAGGCAAGCCGAGCATGAGTCACATAGGGAGTCGATGGAAGAGGACGATATGGTAATAAGGGTAGGCAATAGCCTCGTACGGAGACGAACCGATGAGGAGGGAAGGGCTGCAAGCCTGAGGTGCTTATAAGGAGGTGCCAAGGGCTAGCCTTCGGCTAGCCCTGGCGACCCCTAAGAGCCCCTAGGCGATGCAGCCGAGTAAGGGCCAAAATAACCCTTACAAGGCGGTCCTTTAAAAAAGCTTTTAAAGCTATACCAGCTATATTAGTTAAAGGCGTGTTTTCCCTATATATTACTTCTACTTCTACTTACTTTTCTAGGCCTCTAACTCTATTTTAAATAAATGGAGGGCTCTTATACAGCTAGGTCCTACTACTAAAAAATATCCTATAAGGCGCTAGCAAACTACTCTACCTAAAAATAATACTAAGAACGCCTTCCTACCTCGCGGCTAGAACAGTTAAAATACCCCTAAAATAGCTTAACAGCGAAAGATAATTAGGGCAATATAATAGGAGTACTGTATTCTTAATTAGTGGGGTAAAGCTTACTTACCTACTCCTCCACTATATACTATAGATAGAGCTCTATATAGTAAAAAAGGCACTTTAAATAGCCTAAATGCGTTCTTACTAAAACTAGCTCCTATACCTACTCTACTACTAATACCTACCTTACTACTAATATAACCTTTTTTATAGCAAGTTTATTTATAGTAAGCTCCTTTATAGCAAGCTCCCTTATAGTAAGCTTCCTTTTAATAAGCTCTAACTACGGCTATACTACTACCTATTTTAGCTGTTAATTAGGAGCGAATTAAAAAGTTTAGAAGTATACTATAGGCTAAATATATAGAAATGTGTAGTTATTATAAGGAGTAGTAGTTCTAAATAGGCCTAGCTACGGAGGGTAATAATATAGGTATATATAAAGCCTATATTAAGGACGCCAATAGTTTTAAAAATCTAACCCTCCCCCTATTTAGTAAAAGTAATAGGCTTAATCTAAGGCCTATTCCTAGCTTCTTACCTATACTTACCGTAGTAAAGGAGCTTCTAATTACGCGCGTATATGTTTATCTATAAGTTATACGTATACGTGGCTAGTAATATTACTATACTAGCTATATCTGCTACTTTAGCCAAAATATACTAAAGACTTAGAAGCAGCTATTACGGCTATCTACTAAACTCGGTATACTAGTCGTAAGGCCTATAACAGTAGGTAGTAGTAAATACCTAAGTTAGCGGTTTACTAAACGGTATACTGTAAGGCGCTTTGCTATATTTACTATAGCTTTACTTTCTAAAGGTTAATTATCTTAATTATCGCGACATTAAAATGTATAGTACTTATATAAGCTTTATAGTGTGTAGGTATTAAACGAGCGACTTAATTATAAATCTATGGAAATCAAGTGGTATATATACATGAAATAGTGGTAAGAAGACTACGCTTACAGTCGGCAATAGGTAATGGAAATAGGTAGTGAGATATATAATGTAAGATATACAAGTCACGAAACGGGTGATGGGTTATAAGGTAATGCAAGCCTCGGTAGTCGGTTATACACCCCCCTAGATTTAACGGTGTAGTCAAAGCTGTAGAAAACAAATAAAGGTAAAAACTGTACCAAAAATAGGAAATTTAGATACAATTTGGAAGTAGTAAAGGGATAGGGTAATTATAATAGAATATTGCGAATATTGCGGATATTGCGAATCTTGGTAAGGCCGTCGGCAAAAGGTTTAGCCAAGATTTTGTTAGTATATAGAGCGGTTCTAGTAAACTGCTTAGTTATATAGAGGTTGCTTTAATTATATCTAAGATATCGTTTTGAAGTCCCTATAGTATGATATTTAATTCGGGTAAATTTAAAGATACTGTTCTACTAGGAGTCGGTAACTGTTTAACATCCTTTATAGGAGGCTTTGCTAAATCGTTTAATTTAGGTATAGTGCTTTAATCTGGTAAGGCTTTGGATATAGCTGTTATATTTAGTTAAGTCTCTTATTGCTACTTGGTATATCTATAGCTCTCTTTTAGGTGCTTATAAAGTTTATTACCTAATTTAAATTGCTTCTTATATCTTTAATAGGTCTTTACACGAGCTACTAGCTACATTGCCTTTAGTAACTCTGGTGACGTTGCGGTAATTATACCTAGTGATATTGCGGTTGTCGCAACTGGTGCCGATATAGGCTAGTATCTCTTAGAGGTTAAGAATGTTAATTAAGTCAAATCTAGGGAATTCGTAGACGTAGGCTCTCTATACATTAGTGTCTAGTAGCCCCCTAGTCGTTTTATATAGCAGACTGTTTCGCTAGTCGCTAGATAGTATAGTAAGTTTTATCCTAAGTTGAAATGGATATTATTATTAGTAGCTCTTAATAGTGCTACAATATTTGTAAATATAGTAGGTACTAGTGCTATATAGGATAGCTCTATTTTTAACTTCCCAGTAGGTATATTAATAGTAATAGTTACTATTCCGTAGGCTTGAATTTTTTCAAAATTTCTACCAGCAATTAGGCAATCGTCTTCTACTGCTAGGTAGGAGAAGGTAAAGTCTTCTTTGTTATTGCAGACGTGTGTATCTACGCTAGGGTTGAGTATCTAGGTGTTCTGGAGTTTAAATAGAGTTTAACCAGTACTAAATATAGTAGTATAGCTAGTCGGTGTTATAGAAGGTGAGGTTTTAGAGTTAAGATCAATTGTAGATTCTATATTCTTTAACTTTGCTTTTTCTTTTTCTTTTTAAATCTAGTTAATTATAGGTTTGACCCAAGGTATAGATGAGATCATTTTATCTATTTTCTTTTAAATGTCTAGCCTTGGTTTCCATCCTTAAGGGCGTTTATATTCGACAATGTAGTAGCAGTCGTTGTATTAATATACGAGGCCGTATATACATTTCTTATACCATTCCAAATTGGAATTAGAATTTATATTGGAATTGTTTTAAAGGGTTACAAAGGCGGAGCTATTAGTAGTGGTAGTAGAGAACACCTGCTGCATGCGGTAATGCTCTTTAAATTCTTTAATTAGGTCGATAATGGATAGTGCGGCTTTATCCTTCTATTCTTTTCTAATAAGATCTACTTCTAGAGCTCTTACAAAGCTAGAAGAGATGGGCTTAATAGCTTAAACAAAATCATAATGTGGCCTAAATCCCTACACGTCTAGTAGCTCCAACTGCTTAGTAAGTTTGTAGATATTCCGCCAGCTGTTTAACTACTTATCAATACTCTGTGTTATATTATAGGCTTTTAGGGCCGTGTATTAATTAAAGACGTTATACTTTTAACCTAAGGTGGTAGAGGCTAATGTAGTCTTTAATGCTTAAAGCCGTTTATGTACCGTGTTAAGGCCGTTAATAAGGGGAAGGTAGGCTACTAATATAATGCGAACAATATAGTTGCTAATATCGTTTATAGCCTATTTTCGCTTCTCGTGTATACGAAGATCGTCTTTATATTCGGCGTATAGTTAATTATAGGCTATAAGCTGGTGTTAGTCTAGCTAAGCTATTAATATAGCCGTGGGTAGTACGTCCTTTAGTAAGGGCCGATTTAGTGGTTCTAGCTTTAGAAGCTTATCTTTCTTTTTAGATAGGTCAATATACTGCTATACCTCGTTAGTTTTAGCTATATCTTAGATAATAAAGAACTATTAAATCTAATTAGATGGCTGGTTGAGGATAAGGTTAACTTTTAATTTATTTATAGTTGTCATTTTTAGAATTTATAGGGTTAGGCAGGGTCTAATTGGTAGCTTAGCGAAAACCTTATTTTGATGTTCCGAACTTTTAATTTAATTGGACGGTTCGTTCGTCGGTCGGGTACGGTTGTTGGTTAAGGTTAATCGTCCGTTCGTTTAATATCTGGTAGAGGTTATCTACAGCTAATAGCTGTAGACTAGTTGTAGTATTGGTTGCCTATAGCGTAATAGCTGTAGACTAGTTAGTAGAGCGTCTATAGTAGACTAGTTATCGTAGTAAACTAGTTATTATAGTAGACTAGTTTTAGTAGAACGTTTATAGCGTAATAGCTGCGACTGGTTGTCTATAGTAGACTAGTTGTAGCGGAAGGTTATTTAGTATTTAAAGAAGCTTAAGATACTTACAAAGGTAGTAGATTAATAGTAGTGTATTATCTTAGTAAGTGTAAGGTAAGGATATGGATAGGGAGTCTAATGATAGAATAATAGGTATATTGTATAGACAGAGACGAATCCTTAAGGGAAAAGGAGGAGTTTGTATACGAGGTAGGAAGGGTTTTCCCTAGGCATGTGTAAAGCACGTACCTTACAGGCGAGTTACCCCTAGGTTGCCCTAGGGTCGCCCGTACCTTGCGGCTATATAACTATCTACTTAGGTTTTACCTAACAATGCCCCCCCTTTAAAAAGGGTCGTCCCCAATCCTTTATATACTTAAGCCTTAATAAAACCCTATAAAAAACCTTAGTAAGGAAAAAATTTAGAGGGAAAAGAGCGTTTTAATTTTGCGTATAGAGAGACAGGTAGTATACATACGCGGCGCGAAGATGTTAAGGAACTTCAACCGGCGGTTAAAGTTGTCTAATTAGTTAGATTTGCCTTATTAAGACTCCCCCACATTTAACTAAACTAGTAGCAATTTTGCATACCCGGCATAAAAAATCCTAATTGGTCCATTTAATAGGTAGAGCTAGTGGAGCTTAATACTATTGCCTAAATTTAATAGACTAGAAATATTCCAAAAGCTTACTTATATAGGTAGGTCGCTAGTACCTCGCGGGTTAGTTATAGGTTATTCGCATATAGCCAGATTTATAGACAGTAAGGCTATATACCTATTAAATCCGCCACTAACCCTACTTTAGCCTTACGCTATACCGGCGTAGCGCCGTATATACTTTGTAGGTAGGTTATAGGTTACTTATATATAGCTAGGTTCAGGACGGTAAGGCTATATACCTATTAAATCCGCCGCTAACCTATACTTTAGCCTTACGCGTTATCTATATAGCATATACGTGGAATAGTGTAAGTTATTAGTATAGGTTACTACTAGCGGGTTATTAGTAGGTCGTAGACCCTGGTTAAATAGACCTAGTTATAAATAGGCCTATTTTCTAATATATAAACAATCTGCTTAGCTAGTATAGAGTAACGGACTAGGTATAGAATATTAATAAATTAAAACTTTACCCCGTACATACGCCGCAGTTTTTACAGCAATTATTGCTTATTCTTTAATCCCTTAGGATATCCTCTGTTCCGCTTTAATACAGGTTATATTTTAATAGCGGCGCTTACTTTTTGCCTACGCTTCGGCTATAAGGCTAGGGTATTTCACTTACGGTACTCGTCTAGTAGTTATTAATAATTCTTAAGTTCTATCTCGTATTTCCATTTATTATACTTATTTAACCATCCTAGCCATTTAATAAGGTACTGCGGTTGTCTAGTATAATCCTAGTGGGCAACAATTACTTCTACTTCCTAGCTGCCTTCCTTAAGCTCTTTTACTACTAGGGGTTAAAACCTAGGGCGTAACCTATAAGGCTCTAGTAGGGAGATATAAAAGACTAGGTGGAGCTATACTATAGTAGGTAGAAGCTCTAGCTTATATACTTACTGCCCTACGCGCTCTAGAATCTAAAACGGTCCTATAAACTTATAGTTAAGCTTTTTATAGGGACGTTTTATGCGGATGTTCTTAGAGGAGAGTAGAACTCGTTTACTAACGGCGAAGTGTTTAGCCAGGTAGTGACGATTATAGTATTTTACCTAAAGCTTTTAGGCGTGTATTATTAACGCCGCCGCTACCTTATATATAAGGTGCAGGCGTTATAGGTACGTCTCTACGAGTTGGACATTCGTTAACTCGGACTTTTCCCTACCTTATTAAGCGTCTTAGACGCTATCCGGGACTCCATCTAGGACGTTTAGTAGCTGGCCATAGGCGAGCTTAATAGGGAAACGCTTTATTATAGTATAGACCTTAGAGTTATAGGCAAATGCTGCTTCTTTAAGTAGGGAGGCCTAATTAGACTATTCCTAGTTTGTAAATATATATAGGTATACCTTAAGCTCCTAGTTCTAACGCTCTATCTAACTATCTATCTACAGGTAGAATATAGTGCTAAGTTTACGTTAAACGCGGAGATGGTAGCATATAATACTCTAGTACTTACTTATAAATACACTACCCCTATTAGAGACGATATTATCTAGAGGCCCTATTTATATAAAGACTCTAAATAAGAGTTCTGCGAGTTGCGTAGCATTAATTATCTTACGCACTAGATAGTAGCGTACTAGCTTTATAAAACGGTCTATAAGAATAAGGATGAAGTTATACTCTACGCTATTAGGAGTCTTAGACTCTAAAAGATCTATAATAAAGTTAAGCAAATAATGCCGCTAGGCTTAGGTAGGGGCCTAAAGAGGCTACAGCTTACTATAGGGTTTATAGCGGCGCGATTTGGAACGTTAGTAGGCATTATAATTATCTAGGTATTTATAGAGGTCCTAGATAAGGCCGTTCTAAGCATACTTCTATATAATTACCTTAAAAGTATGGTTAAAACTATAGTGGCCGCCTATAGGATCGTTATAATTCCGCTTAAGAATCTCCTATTATAATAGTATATAATTTAGCACCTAGACCTTATTATTTTACCTTAAGAGTCCTTAGTTATTAAGGGTGTAGTCCTTATTACTAGTAGGAACTTATTCTTAGGTTAACTAATTACATATAAAGCGTATAAAGGCGTCCCTTTTTTATACTCTATAAATAAAATTAACTAGTAATTTAGGGGGGTATTCCGTAAACGCCGTTTTAGCTAAGGCAGCTACTATTACCTCTTACTATAGCATAAGACTTTGCATAAAGTTAGTGCTAGCGAAGTAATATATAATATATAGGTGACTCACCAGGTTATTACGGGGGACCATAGCCTAGGCTAAGGGGTCTTCCCTAGGGTTAAGCGCTATTAGGTTAGTTAAAGTAGTTTTAAAGAAAATGGTAGGACGCTCTAGTCTACTAGCGCCAAGTTCATAAGGGTCGCTTATATACTACACGCATGCTACTTACTAGTTTAGTATAGTAGTACTAGGACCGCCCATAAGGCCTATAACCCGTAACTTTTACTACAATATAGGTAGTATAGCATTAAGGATTGTCCTCTTACTGCTATCTTTAAAGCCTTTGGCATAATCCAGGCGCTAAAATAGTATATTAGTAGGATTTGTCTTACCTAGCTTATATTTAATCTTAAAATTAAACTTAGCTAGTTCCTTAGCGTACCAGGCCTAACGAGTAGATAAGCTCTTAGTAGTTATAAAGTACTTAAGATTATTATAATTATAAAGCACGCGCGTTATATACGCGGCGTTTAAGGTAATAGCGCTACGTCTTAAAGCATTGCACTATAGCGAGTAGTTCTTTATTATGCGTATTATACCGTACTTCTAGGCTAGTAAGCTTCTAACTATAATAAGCGATTAGGTACCAGTAGAGTTAATCTCCCTACCCTAAAGGCTATAGAAGTATACCGCTATAGGTATAGTCGGAAGCGTTAGTAATTACTATTAGGGATAAATTAGGGTTAAAGTAGCGAAGTAGAGGAGTCTATATAAACGCAGCGCGTAGCTTATAGAATGCCTACTGCGCGTTATTAGGCTAGGACCAGGGTTAATACTATTTAGTAGGCCCTTTTAACTTGCGCTTCTTCTTCTTCTCCCTATTTAACGTTAGGTTGCGATATGCCTATATAAGATATACGTATAGGGGGTATACGGTATTTAAGTAGTTCTAAATAAATCGCCTATAGAAGTTAGCAAAGCTAAGGAAGACCTAGATGTCTCTATAGGACTTAGGCTTAGGCCATTCCTTAATAGCTTTTACGCGGTTAAGGTCTATTATAATACCCCTAGGGGTAATAATAAAGCCTAGGAACTCAACGTTCTTAGTATAAAAGATACATTTTAATAGTTTAGCGTATAGGCCCTAAGCGTAGAGCTGTTATAGTACCTACTTAACGTACTTAACGTGCTTATCCTCGTTATTTAAGTAGATAAGAATATTATCTAGGTAAACCACGTAGATGGTATCTACTAGGGTTCCTAGAGCTTTATAAATATAGCTCTAAAAAGTTATAGGGGCGTTAGTAAGACTAAAGGGCATTATTAGGTACTTAAAGTGACTATAGCGCGTCTTAAATACGGTCTTCTATTCGTCTCCCTTTTTAATGCGAATCCTATAGTACACATTACGAAGATCTAGCTTTATAAATATTTTTGCATAGCTAAGCCTATTAAAGAGCTCGCTAACCAGTAATAGGGGGTACTGATTTTTAATTATAATCTTATTTAGGCGTTTATAGTTAACATATAGCCGTATTATACCGTCTACTTTCAGCACGAAGAGGATAGGCGCTCTAGTAGGCAACTTGCTAGGCCTAATCCAGCTCTTTTTAAGAGCACTATTTAGGTACTCTTATAAGATCTATAACTCTTTCTATAAGAGGTTATAGAGAGGTATTTATAGTGGCGTCTTGCCTTCTTTTAAGTCGATTATATAGTCGTACTTAGAGTTCTACAGTAGTATACTTGCTAGCTTATTAGAGAAGATATTAATTTCCTCCTTATATACCTCTGGTAGGCCAGGGGCTATAGAGATTAAAGTAACTATTATATAGTAGTGTGCTTCTAGGAGCTAGTAAAGAGAAGAGTACAGCTAATATACGTTTCGTAGGTATGCTTATATAGAGAGTATATATAGCTCTGCTGTAGTATACTTAATAGTTTTAGGGTTTTAATTACCTCCCCCTTATATATATGTAATCTGCGCTAGCACCGGAGGGTCTTTATAGGTACTCGCTGCTAGTAACGGCAGGTCCTTTACTATATTTATAACCGGTATCTCTACATCCAGAGGGTCTATACGGGTACTCGCTGCCAGTAACAATAGGTCCTCTATTATATTTATAACCGGTATAGAGAAAGAGTTTTCTAGCCATAGCGAATAAACTGTTTCGCCAGCCTTAATATCTATTAGGAGAGTATTAAGGGTGACTATCTAGAGGTTTTTAGGGTCTAAAGTACCCTAGATAAACTATCTAAAACAGAAGCTAATTAATAGATCTGCTTCTACGAGCCAATCCTATCTAAGAACTATATTATAACTATTAAATAAGCCGCCCTAAAAGGTCTGCGGGCTAATAGTGCGAGAGGTACCCTAGAAGTTACTAGTGGTAACCGTTAGATTATAAGCATCCTAGATTATTATCTGGTTGCTATTAAGGAAACGTATAATAGGTTTATGTAAATATAGCGCGTAGTATATAGGCAGGTTTAATCTATAGACGATATCTTAATTAATAAGGTTAATTTAGCACCTATTGTCGTATAAAGTATATAGGCGGACTTCGCCCTAGGGCGTATCTATCGCAATATATACCATAATGCGTTTCTTCTCTCCCTTTATATTAGGCCCTAGTTGCAGTTAAGAGAGATACGCTACTAGGGCCTTAGGTTTTCTAAAGCCTAAGCTAACTTCTCTTTAGCCTACTTCTAGTGTTCCTTATAGTAGCCGCCTATGGTCCTTTAACTCACCTACGTAGCACTAGCGTCTAGGGGGTCCCCTAAGCCATCTAGCTTTTAGGTGGTCTCCCCAGGAGTTTACTTAAAAAAGCGTCGCCCTTTTTAGGTTCTGTTCCTTAAGCCTAACTCTATAAAGCCTATACTGCGACCGCGCTTTATACGCGATAATTTGCCGCTACTACTTACGCAATCTTTTGTAAGCTTTATAGTATTAAGCAATTGCTTTATATAGCGGATTTCGTTAAAGAGGTCTTTAGCAGTTCTTACCCATTAGGTAAAGTTCTGGCGGAAGAGCTCTACTTATAGATAGGCTGGGAGATATAAGAACTAAAAGTCTACCTATTATTTAGGATTGACAAAAGGGGTATATAAGAAGAGGTCCTCTAAGCTATATATACGGGCTAGAAAGACATTAAACCTCTAGTTCTCCTTTATAACAGCCGTATAGTACGTTATAGCGTTATTAAAGCGTCTTACTATAGGGTTCCTAATCTAGTCTTAGACTATAGTCTTAAATTTATCCCATAGTAAAGGACCCTTATCCTTAGTACCTAACCAGCAATAAACTAGTTAGGTAATTATCTTCTCTTTTATAAGACCTTTAATGGCCTAGTGCGTGCGTTGCTTACAGTTATAGTTAGCGTTATTAACCTCAAATCGGTTCTTAACTACAGCAATCCACCAGTTAAAATGCTGTTAAGTAGTACCGCCAATATTAGGTGGTAACTTCTTAACTAGGGTATTAAGATTTAATCGGCATATACGTTCGCCGCGTAACTTATACTCTTTACTAAAGAGGCAACGGGAGAGCTTTATTAAATCAATAATGCTTTATAAGTTGGCTATTTTCTTAACTAGCTTATCTAGCTCCTTTATATTAGCGGTATTAAATAGGACGCTAGCAACCTTACTAAGCTTCTATTAAGCCTAGGTATATAAGTTAAACTAGTCTTTAGCGTTTATAGATATCTAATCGTTTTAAGATTTAGAAAATGGCTTAAATACTACTAATATACTTCTAGCGGTTTCGTCTACACTAGATCCTAAGGCGTTCTATAGTTGTATTGCTAGCGTATTACTATCGGGTATAGGCGTCGGTTTTCTTTTTAAAGGCATTATAGAAAAATTAAACCGGCTATCCTCCTAAGGGGATTGGTAAGGATTTAAATATAAGGTGAGGATATAGATAGGGAGTCTAATAATAGAATAATAGGTATATTATATAGACAGAGACGAATCCTTAAGGGAAAAGGAGGAGTCTATATGCGAGGTAGGAAGGGTTTTCCCTAGGTATATACAGAGCACGTGCCTCACGGGCGAGTTACCCCTAGGTTGCCCTAGGGTCACCCGTACCTTACGGCTATATAACTATCTACTTAGGTTTTACCTAACAGTAAGCGACTTAGACGGTAAACGAGATAGTAAATCTCACTAGTACTTAATTAGTATAGCTTTATATAAAACCCCTACTAGCTTTATTAAACCCCTACTAGCGTTATATAACCCCTATAATTATAAGCGCTGTCTTATTTACCGTCTATGGGCCTTTAGTATGAAAATATATAAAGGTCTACTTATTAATTAAACGCGATATTACTAAAGAGTGATATATCTCTACCAGTTGACCAGTTAACTACTTTAAAAGGTAATCGATTATATTTTAAGGGTCACTTTATTTATCTATATACTTATTTATATATTTTAGCTAATATAAAGTTCTAAAATTATAGGTTGAAAATTTTTTGCAAGTCTTATTAGGTCTACTTATAAATTCTCTCTAGATACCTTAAAGTAAGCGGTATTACTAACGGTAACGTGGCGACTTACGCTATTTAACTCCTTTAGCCTCTTTAACTCCTCCTAAGGCCTAGTTATATACTGCCTAAATAAAATATATACTAACCTTAACTATCCTATAGCTCTGAAGGCTTATATTAGATGGTTCCGAACCCTAAAATATAAAGCATTAGACGGAAATGCTTACCTGTGCTATATACCGACTCCTTAGGGAAAAGAATCCCTATACTTAATAGGTTAGGGCGCTTCGCCAACTGGTTTATAGAATAGGGGACACTATACTTATTATAAAAACTAGCTTTAGTAAAAGTATTATATTCTATACTTTCTTAGTCTTAACTAGCCAGATTATAATATAGCTTATCCCGTTAAGTAAGCTAGGGGGGGAATAGGTTAAGTTAATTTATTAATACCCTAGTATAAACCCATATTTAATATTAGCGGATATAAAATTCTAGAACCCTTAACTGCTTAAGGATATTAAGAATAGTATATATACCTATATACTACTTAGGCCAGAGTAAGCTATATCTCTTAAGTTCTAGAAGATCCTATAGGATCTATCCTTCTAGTGTTAAGTTAGACTGGTGGCTATTAACGAGTGTTATATACTTTACTAATAGAAGGAGTTTTAGAGCGACTTTATCTTAATTTATAAGCTACGCCGGTCTCTCCTATTAAGTATTATTTTCTTTAGCTGCTCTATAACTATAGATATTAAGACGAAGTAAGTAGTAAAAAAAAAGTAGTAGGTTTTAGCTGGAGGGAACTAAACTAGGTATATTAGAGATTATCTATATGTCTATTAACTAACCAGATATCTTAATTTATGCGTTTCTGATACTAAAAGGAAAGATAAACTGCTATAAGTAGTTATAATTCTTACTTAACTAAGCAGTTAATTCTTTAGGCAGTAGCTTAACCCCTTAGACAATACTAAAAATAATTATATTTCTTAACGGTAGAAGACGTATCGCGGCAGTCTCCTAGTACCTTAAAGAGTCTCTTATTTAAAAGGGCTACTTAGCGCGTCTTATAAACTAGATAGTTAGGATATATATATCTTATATAGCGAAGCATAATTAGAATAGGATATATAATATTTTCTATAGTAAGCAGTTAGTTATTTAAATTATAGTAGCTACCACTGCTCTTAAAATGGGTATAGATATCCTAGATATTTATATAGTTGTCTAATAGAATTTCCTAATTATAGATAATATTAGAGATCTATAGCAGAGGTTTAGTTATATAGTAAGGGGTTATAATAAAACTAGAGTAGCTGTATTCTTTGTGCCGTATTAAGCATTTAATTAGTTAGGATATTAGAAGGAGTTAATATAAGAAGAAGTTACTAGTTAAATAATGTCTAAGCCAAAACGTAGACGTAATATGCTCTTACGCGATCGCTAGGTAAGTCGGTTACAGTAATTATTTTCTTAGAAGAGTAGTCGCGAGTCTGATTTAGATTATAATGGCAACTTATTAAACTAGTACCCTTATTTAAACCAGGAACTTAACGGTATAACTACTAATTAGTTAACTAATAAGAATAAAGTTCATCTCTAGATAAAGTAGGAGATTAAAAGTAGGGACTTTATAAGCGACTGTTGGAGGGCTATACTAAATAGCGATTACTACCGTAAATACCTACTTAAGTTTCTCTAGGAGGATAAATGTAATTCTAAGACGTAAACTCCAAAGGCACTATAGGAGAGTTATTGCAACGGTATAGGTTATAACCCTAATTTTCTTATTATAACCACTGCGCTAACTGCTCCTATCTCCCTTTAAAAACTAACCTTAGGCTTAAAGTAAGGTATTGCTCTCTAATAGCTGGTTAAGTGGTGTTAAGTATAAGTGGATAAGTTGGTCCTAATAGAAGAGAGATTTACTCTAATGCCTTCTTTATATTTCTTACCTAGTTACTACTAGTAGGTAATTATACGCGCCTTTAATAAGGTTACCTTAGCTGCTAAGTTTCTAATATAAACTATAGAAGATCTCTGTAAGCATTTCCTATTAAATAAGTAGAAATATACTACAGCTTAGGGGGAGCAGCTAGTTCAGTTCCTTTGCTAGAATGTAGATAGTATACTAGCTAAGTGGTTAGAGTCCAGGAAACCTAAGAAACTGGTATTTAGTACTAGTGACTTATTACCTATAGCTAATAGCGCTAGTAATAGTAAGCTTACAGCTGACGAATAAAGGGTATAGGTTATAGAAAAATAAACTAAGATTAATAATAAGACTGCTTTACTAGTTATATTATAGTAGAAGAAGCTTATAGAGAACTATATATGCTTATTTAGCTTAGTATCAAAATCCCCTTTCTTAATAGTGGTGCCATCTTTAGCTAGAGGAGTCACTCTATCTCTCCTTAACCAGTATAGTATATTATCCCCTCCACTATAGTATAACCAGTCGCCAGGACAAGGTTGTAGTGGTTTATACTAGTTATAGTAGTAAGAAATTAAATACAGGCAGTCAGAGGAACTAGAATTATAGAGTAGTAAGAGTATAGTACTAGAAACTAAACTGCTAGTGCCAGAGACTTAACTAATAGTGCTAGAGACTTAACTGGTGGACTCGCAGACTGCTTTACTAACTAATAGTATAGAGCCTAGCCTAGAACTACCTATAGCTCCTAGTAATAGAACTTATAAAGGTAAAAAAAGAAGGGTAAGAATTATAGATTCTACTGCTAATAAGATATAGCGGGGTTTAGAGGGTACAGCTTCTATCTTATATAGGTAGTTAATATTAGCACCTATTAGTAAGAATATTAGCGGCCTAGTGTTAAAAAACTATAGTAAAGAGATAAGAAATAATAGGCGGGATAGGCGTAAGTGGTTATTATTACTAAAAGCTATGTATTTAGAAATATAGGAGGTATAAATAAAACGGGCTTAGTATTCCTAGATAGTTTAGCTTTATTATATACTAGAAGGGTATAAATAGTTAATCTCTAAGTAAACTTTTATATTAAATTAAACTAGAAAGTAGTTAAGGAATTAATTAGCCTATTTATTTAACTATTCCAAACGGCTATAAGTTACTACTTATTTATCCTAAAAAGAGAACTATAAACCTATCTATTAAACCATCTACTAAACCACAATCTACTAGTTATATATACGATTCCTAAGCAGCTTATAAAACATGCTCCTTATTATTATATACATCTATAAATATAGGCCTAGGCTAATAGGTTAATTAAGAAGGAGCCTAAGCAGTTAATAATGGAGGATCTTAAGTAGCCTAATTATAAGGAGTAAACCGCTAGGAAAGAGGCCGGTAAGTTAAAGTAGAAGAAGTTTAAGGGGTTAAAGCTAAAGAAGTAAAGCGTTAGGAGGGAGTCTAAGGAGTTAAGTAAGGATTTATAGATATACGTAAGAGTGGCTAGATTAAGGAGTTAAAAGGAGCTGGTTAATCTACTAGTGGAGGTATACTATTATACTACTTTATCTAGTCTAAAAACTAAGCTACCTGTTTTTTAGAGTTATTAGTAAACCGGCTAACTAGTTAACTAAGACTTAAGATATTATAGAAGGAAATTAATAACGTATATATTGTATTGCCGTATAGCGGCAACTTATTAGAGAATAGATTAAGTGGTTATACTTAATAGTTTAGTTAATTATAAGTGTTAAGACTCGCCACCAATATATATTAAGGTAGAAGGAACGCTAAAGTAGTTAACCCGCGTATAATGCTAATTATAATAGCACCTTAATAACTTACTATATTAAGAAGATTGGTTTAACGTTCCTCTATTAGATAGACTAGTAGTAGTTAAGTAAACGTACTTAAGGCTACACCACGAGATACCAGAGCACTATAACTACGACTAGTTAGTATTAAAGTACTCTTACTAGTTAATATTCGACCTACGGAGAAAGTATACGACTATTATTGCTTCTCCCTAAGAGGCGTGGGCTCCTTATTATCCGACAGCTTAATAGGGTTAAACTGCTACGACTCCTATAAGGTATACGGACGTTATTATCTCTCCCTAAAAAGTAGGGACTGCTTATTATCCAACTGCTGTAACTACCGCGACTACTAAGACTGCTAAGACTGCTCTTAGCTGGCATTATTTTTATCCTTATTACTGCTAATTGTAATTAATTTACCGGCATCTTTACTACTCTTATTACTGCTAATTTGAGTTAGCCTACTTAAGAGGCCAAAGCGGATAGTATATAATTAAAGAGGCTAGTAGCGGTTAACTGGGTTACGGTTTATATCCTAGGTTAACTACTAGCCTACTTAACCCTTATAAGCGACTGCTGCCCACCTATCTATAACAACAGTATTAGAGGTGCCTATTAACCAGTCCTTAATATTATTTAGAGTCACTATATCTACGCCCTTAGGTGAAGTCTAGTCGCGAGGCCTATTAGGGTAGAGGTAAAGCGACAGCTGTTGAATCCGTAACTTTAGGAACCTAGTAGTATATATCTTAAACGGGTTAAAATAGAGGATATTAAAAAAGTTAATGTTAAGGAGAGAGATGTTAGGATGGCTAGCGAAGCTATTAGGATTATAAATGCTAACTATAATAAGTAATCTACTATAAGCAGTTAGTAAGATGGTTTTCTTAAGATAATAATATAAAAGATATTAGGTACGAACCATATAGTAACTTAAAGGGGTAGACTATAAGGAGTAAGTAGTTAGTAAGTAGTTATTAACTATAATAAATAAGGCGAAGAGAGTAGAAATAAGGGTAGTCTTTAACTAGTAGTTATAGAAGAAGTAGTTAACAATAAGCTAAATAAGTAGTTAGGGGAAAGTAATAAGCAATAAGCCGAATAGGTGGTTAAGGGGTTAAGGGGGTAAAGTACAGCAGTTAAGTTAAGTGAAGTTAAAGTGAAGTAGTTAATAACCTCTATCTTTAGTATAAAATATATTATTAATTACCTCTATATAATCTCTAAGTGCTAATAGCTTAGTAGCAGTAGTAGATTACTCCTTATCTTTAGACGAAATAGAAATAATCTTATTAGGTATAGTAACATTTTAAAGATTAAAGAAGTAAATCTTTTCTTTAAAAAGCTCTGTATTATTAGTAAGAATATTAATAAACTTAAATTAACCGTTATAATTATTATTAACTACTTAGATATATGTATAACCCTTAGCCTAAAGATAGTATATAAGACTAAATATATTAGCAAGTGCTAACTTTTTACTATATTTGGAATCGGCTCTTTAACTAAATAAAGTCTCTAATATAGCACGTAGTTAAGAAATATACGAACTAGAAAGCGTAACCTATCTAAATATCTTTTCAATATTGTAAGTAGAGTTCTTATATAGTTTTATATTAACGGCATAGCAGCAGTTAATATGCTTTAGGATAAGATTAATTACTTTAAAGGTATTTAGTTAACCTACTAGATTTACTAGACTTAACGTAAGAATTAATTATTAAAGCTTAGTAGTTATAATCCAATTTATAAGAAGCTATTAAAGATAAAGTATCTTATACCCGTACTATAACTGCTTAGCCCTATAAAACTAAACAGAGAGTAGATTAATAAGTTAGTAGATTAGACTAATATTACTATAACGGATAGTATGCCGTAGGACTATAAAAGCTTTAACCTATTAAAGATACCAATATATACTAAGAAACTCCTTATCGTTATACCCTTAACCAGTCTAAGCGGAGTAGGTAAATGCTTATTGTTATACACACTTAATTAACTTAAGAAATTAAGATGGAGCTAACTATATAATAGCATCATTATAGGACTTTTTCCTATTATTTTCCTTGCTATTAACCCCTTAGAACCACCCCTTAGTGCTAAGTATATTATACTAGAGTGTAACTACTTAAGCTATCTAGCCTTGTGTAATCAATGGCTTAATAAAATAGAATTTAGCATTCTCTTATAAGATTTTATGCCGGTCCTAGTAGCCAATATTATAAAGAAGTGTGGCCTTTAAGTAAATGCTAGGAGGACTCTCTTAGTGAGTGCGAACTATAAGGTAGAGGAAACTTTAAAGGATATAAAAAAACGTGGGTAGCCTAAGTAACTAGTCCTAATGGTTAAAAGCTTAACTGGTAAGAGACTGTTTAGTTTTAACGCTCCTAATATATTAAACGGTCTTTTAATCGCCCTAAGCGAGCTAAAGGCGCTAGGTAAAATGGCCTAACTTATTATCCTCTTTAAGGCTAAGTTTGTAGATCTAGATATCCTAATAGACACTATATATACCTTTAATTATACCCTTATTATAAAAGATCGCACCTAGCTATTGCAGAGCAGTCTTTTAAGGAGATAGTAGGTTAAGCTTTAGTACTATAGGAAAAAGACCTAGCTTACTACTAAAAATATATTTAACTGCCTATAAATAAAGCTTATAGATAGTAGTTGTAATAAAGTATATTAACAACTACTATAAGATATAGTCCCGTTAAAGACCTAAAGATAAGATAATATTGTTAAAAAGAAGTAGTTGTAATAGGTTAAACATTAACTGCTTAAGGCCAGTAGTTAGAATGTTAGGGCAAAGGATAAGAAGCGTAGTAGTTATATTACGTATTCTTATTCCAGAAGACCTAAGTACTTAATCTCTAACGTTGTCCTTAAAATTAAAGTTATCGTAAACTAGTAGCGCTTAAGGATTAACTGTAAGGCTTAGTAGCTTATTCTTTTTATTAGTTAGCTATATAAAATATAGACTAGGGGGTCGAACCTTTATATTATTAGCAATATCCGTAAGATATTAATTAATATTATTATTATTTATTGCTTAACGTCCGATTCGGATCCCTATTAGGCCTATACGGACTACTCCTTATATATATATGGGGAGAAAACTCTATTTAAGAAAACCCCGTAATCTATCTCTTTACCTTTTAGGACTTGCCTATAAGTCACCTATAGTGCTCTACTACCTTACTTTTTAACCTTTTTAGAAACCACTACTGCCGTAACAAGCCTATAGACGCGCTTGTATTATAAACTTTAATCTACTACTATAAAGTCATTAGGGGGCGCTTGTTGCTCGCCCCCCCCCCCCCCGCCCTCTATTACTATTTCCTTTATAACCTAGAACTGGTTTAGTATATTTTAGCTAATAAGCCACTAGGTAACCGCCTTAAGGCCTTTTTATATCGAGAGTAGTGT
>Ga0307515_10009691_pt1 | contig 18577 bp, 23 predicted proteins | sample 17_EM_MG_FD_194513 | JGI IMG/M metagenome (GOLD analysis project Ga0307515, IMG submission 194513) | Populus trichocarpa ectomycorrhiza microbial communities from riparian zone in the Pacific Northwest, United States - 17_EM | ecosystem: Host-associated > Plants > Roots > Unclassified | place...
CCGCTTCACTTCCACGGGACTGTGGAGAAAACTCACCAGATAAAATAAACTTCCATCGCTCAACGACCTTAATTCATCCCACCCTCTCGTAGCGATGCCTGACTCAAACCTGAAATACTCCATCCTCAAACCAAGCCCTCCACCCGATCCCATTATCCCCACTCCGAAGTGGCAGGGGACTATCCTGGCCAAAGTTAAGGGTGTGAACATGGTAGCACGGGTGCCCCGGCCGGTCCCAACCGTAACTAAAGAACGCCCGCACGACCATCAATTGGGCACCATGAACAGAGATGAATAGTTCGCGGACGTGCTGCATCGGGACCTGCTTGCGTTCGCACAACGACTAAGGCACGGGGCCCAAAGGACCACTCAAGCTCCATGGCGATGGCCGCCTGAGCAGGGTCTGCAATGAGCGCCTCGTCCCTTTTCGGAGTCCCCAAATCTCAGTCATGATCAACAAATATCTTAGCACGCCAGTTACGAAACTCCGTTGGGAACCCAAATCGTCGTAAATTCCCAGGATGGTCCTGTCGAATGAGAGTGTTGAACACGCCCAACTCCGTGAGAGCCCACCCGGTTGGTATGACGACGATCCGAAACTCGTCGAGGAAGATGACCTGGGGATCCCCTTCAATCAATTCCCTCCTGTCAGTGGACAGGATGTCGAGAACCTGATGAGGTGAACTGAGCGAAATGTAACCATTCAAGCCACAGAGCCTTAACAATTCTCCGGTTTTCCAATCCCACACCAATATCCGCCGTATCGTTGCACCACCCGGAAGATCTTCGTAACAGTAGGAAACATACACTGCGACTCTGGAGCCAGTGATCTCTTCATCATCTGGTCGACCATGGGTGGAAACTCCCACACGATAGCGTTAGAAGGGGGCGTGCAATAAGGGGAACCATCCCGAAGATCGAGGAAGTGTATATGAATGAAGCTACGGCCAATTAGTTGCTGAGCCTTGAATGAAGATGGAACCCCAGGTACGCACTTTTCCCTCTGTTCGGTAACAGCCACGACATCCCCGAGCGGGTACACGTCATACCCCAAGATCTTGAAAGCCATGCGCGGCATACTCCAGCCTTCAATTGGCTTTCTACTCGCGACCGGCGGGATACGAAGGAAAGCGAGCCCATTATCCCCCAAAGAATCGGAAACAAGGAGACCATTCCCGAAGTACTTGGCATGATCCCAGCCTGGGAATTGGTTGGGAGGCAATTTGTGGGTACTCTTTGCGATACTCGCCGCATTGAACCACTTGTGTGTGTAGCTCTCACAGTTTTCGACGCTCGACCAAGTCACAAGGATAACAGGGATTATCGATCAGACCGATTGCGAAGAGGTCGCGTCGGTGCTGTAGAGCGGGCGAGTTACGAACGAGATCTTGGAAGTGTCGGTTGACCTAGATCGTGCAACATAAAGTCAACAGCGGTCCGTCTGTAGTTGGCACTAACTCTCCGCACCGCTTCCATTTTAATGAGATCCTGACCGAGCAAGTGCAGAAGTAGTTGCTCTAGAATCTCGGTAGGAAGCATAATCAAGTGGGATGGAGACGCAGACACCATTTTAGTAACAGAATTTGCAGATACCTCTGGTCGCGGTTAAGGCTAACAATTGGGCACCCATCGCGATGATCGCCTTCCATCGCCTAGTAATATCTCATTCCCCACCGTTGCGCTACAAGTTCATGTTCCTAGAGCTAGATAACGGCCGCCTCCACAACGCGGTCCTGGGTTTTGATCTTGAACAATACAGGAACAATTACATAGAGGGAACATTCGTCTCAAATCAACTCCCAAACCTTCAAAACGGTTCCCGAAATAGTGCTGGACTTGCAATGGTATCAGCCCACCGTATCCATGTGTTTTCCAACAGCAGGTAAAACTCACCAAAGAGTAGAAGGCACCGTTTCCTAGCGAGTTCAATCCCCACTCGGACACGTTCTCGGTCCCCTCAAGTATGAAATCTCGTCCACCCTCATACAGGTCCATCCGTCTCCGTCTAGCTCTGCCACCTTTACCCCAAAGCGCTCTACAACCTCGCCAGCTGAAGTCAAAGGTGCGGAGCTGCAGGTTGTCTGCATTCTGGGCGCGCTTCTTCACCACAATTACATGGACTCCATGAATAAAGATATGTGAATCGTGCGCCGGCACTTCCATAATCACGGCATCTCTCTTCCACTCATCCCAGGGTATGCAAGTGTCCAAACTCATCGAACACGCACGTGCAACCAAAGCCTGTGTGCGGAAGACGAGGGAAAAGTGGTGTGGCTCGTCACCATCACAAAGGTCCACGACGAGGATCGCTTGGGCTGGATCGGTGATGAGGGATCCATCTTGTGTTCCCGGAGACCCGTCACGATCGGTAATCACGGAAGAAAACCGCCCGCGGTATCTCAGCGGGATGTCGAATCGTCGTAAATTCCCCTGATCGTCCTGTGGAAGGAGCGTGTTGAACAAGACTAACTCAGCAAGACCACCATCATGGTCGGAGGTCGAAACCATCAACCGAAATTCGTCGAGGAAGGTGATCTTGGTACCAAGTCCAACCAACCGACTCTCGTCCATGGATGAAAGTTCGAGTACCTGAGGAGGTGGAGTGAGAAAGGATGACTACCAATCCACGGTACACTCACTAGGTCCCCGGTTTTCCAGTCCCACACAATTATCCCCCATTCTACTTGAAAATCACGCGGGACCAACTCCCGGTGGCAAACGTACGCCATGACTCTGGAACTGGTGATGGCCAAAGTTACGATGGATTGCACGCGCAAACCTGGGAGAACGGGCGATCTCATGACGTTGGAAGGAGGTGGACAGTAGGGGGATCCGTCCGAGAGCTTGAAGAGGTGGATGTCGACGCATCTACGCACGGTCAATCCCTAAGCACTCGACTTGGGGAAAGGACCTCACTGCTCCTTATCCTCAGCAACGGCGAGTATATTGTCGGGCAGGTGTGTAGCAAAGATTTTTACCCGAAAAGGGAGTGGAGGGATGATACTCCACCACTCGATAGGCTTTCGACTCATGGCCGACGGGACACGAACGATAGTAAGGCTGTTATCGCGCGATCCACAAGAAGCAAGAAGATTCCCGCCGGGGATCATGATGGAATGAAATCCCGAGAATCTTTCCACAGGCAACTCGTGAATGTTCTTGACTGCCCTCCCCGCATCGGACCACTTGTGTGCATAATCCTCGCATGCTTTGCGACGCTGAGAAAAATCGCAAGGAACACGAGGGTTGTCGCTCAGGCCAGCAGAGAAGAGTTCGCGTAGATATTGAAGGGCGGGCAATTCGCATAAAATATCCCGGAAGTGTCGACTGACCTAGGCCACAAGCACAAAGTCAGACACCGCACGGAGTTGGATAAAGCTTCCCGTACCGCTTCCATCTTGATGGTATCCTGGCCTGGCAGGTGTAGTAGGATTTGTTCCAGAATCTCTATGGGGAGCTCAGTTAAGTGGGGTGCCGGTGCGGACATGATGATGAGAGGGAAGTTGTGCAAACGCCCACCTTCGATCAGAGAAACCCTTCCTTGACTCCTGCGCTAGCACTTACGCCCTGGCACTGAGGGACGCTTCCCCAAACTATCGGGCGACCGAAGGGCACTATTCCCCATAATCAGAATTAAACCCTGTCACTCTTGACAAGGACGATACTCGACGCCAGGCCCTAGTATGCGCGCTCTGGATTACTACGGCTCGATGCTAGGTAACTTTGGGGATATCTGCCGCTTTGGTTCATTCGCTATTCTTCCAACTGAAGGGAGGAGACTAGCGTGTGTTCCCTTCGGCAAATCTCACCTCCACTAGGAGGGTAGGACCACTCGGAGACCGTTGGTTACTCGGAAATGGGGATGGGCTCACGAACACCACGAACATAAGGCACTGTATCAATCTCACCACTCGCCGCTGCACCCGGATCCACCGGCCAGGGTGGGTCTTGTGTGCCCGATAATGGATGTATCCGCCGAAGTTGACGTTCCGCGTAGGTCTGTGTTCGTCAATTCGTGTACCGGTGGGGCGCATGCTACACAAACAACTGTAAAGGACGCTCTTTTCCTCAAATGCACATTGACGCGCCCATTGATAGACTCAAGACATCAGGCCCGCTTGGGCTTGGGGCAAACCAAGTTCGTACCGGAATCTTCACCGCTGAATTGGCATTTGAGATAAGGTCTTCGACCTGCGGTCGTCCGACAGGTATGGCCGCATTTCCGGTTCAAAATCGCGCCACGCAATCAATCCAGTCACCGCACCGAGTCCGTCCAGCTGGCCGGCGATTTCGAACGATGGCTTCTGGCTCAGCAACATGGTCGTAGCTACACCCCTCTCCTTTCTCCACCCACGTCGTACTCGGCCCTCCCCGATTTCAATCACCTAAAACCTCGGCACTGTACAGCGAACAGAAACAGAGGCGGTGATCCGCGATACCGAACCCGACTTCAGCCACATCCAAATTCAGAGCCCTCCTCGGAGCAGTTGCAAATTCTCAAATTCCCTGAACGATCCCCGCGACCCTTTAGCGGTACCAATCACCACCTCCCGAAGCTCTCCGTTCGATTTTGGAACTAGAAGGTAAAGGTTTAATGTGTGTATGTAACGCGATGGCACCCACAAATTCTAGACCTTCAATCTCCCAATACAAAGCTGCCCAAGGTATCCAGGGATGGAATGCCCGGAACGGATCCACACCAACGCTGAGATTCAGATCTGGAACGACGAATGCGCACCCACGGAGAACGGTGAATCTGAGATATGTAGTACTAACGATTAAGATTTAACCGCATATAACTCAACTCATTGTGTATCCTACTTAAGCAAAATAAATAAAAAGGGAGTCGTTCTGCGCATGGATCCCGGAGACCCAGGGGTCCTCGAGGGGCGGAGAATGAAGATGTGATGTACCAAAAACGCGTGAGGAAGATATATACAGCTTGGAGGAAGAGGAAAAGGTCTACAAAATATACCAGACTTGTCTACCACGACAGGCAACTACATACGGGTGGAAACAGAAAAACTTTGCTCGAGATGTTGTGAAAACTTTTGACAAGGACAGCGAGGGACAGTGGATCGATCGCAGACGGAGATTGAGGAGCGGTAGAGCGGGAGGGAGAGGTAAAGACATAACTCAGATTCGGACAGGAAGGGGAAACTGCGTGCACCAAACGACTAAGGAAAAAAGAACACAAAAAACAGAGATAACGGAGAGACGGAGAATGTACCAGGGGGAAACGGAAAGCTAACTACAAGACAGGGGGGAAGAAATATACTCCCGATGGGCAATATTATTCGCAGAGCGATGGATTAGAAGTGGGTAAGAAAGACGGCGGAAAAAATTGGACATTGCGCCTTTGTAAAAGAGGGGCGACTCACTCCGAATCGCTTCCAGAGTCACTCGAATCGCTCGAGTCGCTCGACCTGTCGCTCCCTCCCCCATTCGCCCCTCCAGCTCCATGGCCTACATCGCCGTTGTTTGCCGCGGCAGTACCCTTCTCGAACAACGCAATCCTTGCTTCGAGGACTCGGATCTTCTCAGCCTCCACATCTTCGTCCATGCTCTTTCGCTTCAACCCGCCTGTGCCCGTGCCTTTGCCAGTACGCGCTCGTTTAGGTTGGGCGGCTTTGAGTGGTCGGATCACGAAGTTGTATAACTTGGTCAAGACATTCGCTGGAAGAAGGTCGATCTCAAGTTCAATCTCCTCGGTGCTCTGCAAATAAAGGACGCATGTCAGTGACTGGGGTTGGGGTCTGGGAAAGAAGACATACATCCCGAATCTCGGGAACACCTTCGTGAATGATCTGAATCACCCTCTCCAGTTTCTGGCCATCAAGTGTTTGGATGGCCTCAGAAAGGTCCTTCTTCTGCTCAAAGGTCAAAACATCGTCGTCCCCAGGGACGGCGGCGCTCTTCTTGCCAGACTTCTTCGTGGTTGTCGCCTTCTTTGAGGAAGAGGCGGCGGCCTTTGCGGGCTTGTTGGATGATGAGGCGGTGGGCGTCGGCTGTTGGCGAGCGGCCTTCTTCGGCGGCTTCTCCTTCTTCTGTTTCAGAGCAGAAATGGTGCCCCGCATGGCCTCGATCTGTTTCTCCATCTCGGCGATCCCTAGAATAGAATAAGTTTCCGTAAACCCCGGAAAGCGAAAGGGGTAGGGAAGGAAGAAAAACAACATACGGTGTTGATTCTCATCCTCGCTGTCGTCATCCTCAGCATCCATGTCATCGTCGTACGCAGGTTGGGGCTTTGGTTGGGGAAGGTTCTTCCACTTGTCGTCGAAAAGCCGTTGTAATTCAATACCCGCCAGGTTCACGGGCGTACCAGCGGGGTTGAAGTGGAAACAATTGCGAATCATGAGCTTGAAGTCGGCGAAAAACGCTTGGGCGCTAGGATACTCGTGACCGTCCAACTTCTTCCGCATTGTTGATAGGTCCATGGGCTCCTTGATGATCCTAGGGTAAGATGGAATGTTCAGGGAAACCCAATCTACGCAGGATGCCAGTTAGAAATCGTTCACCCGTCCCAACACCGAGACAAACATACCAACAGGCTCATAGAACGGACTGGCAATGGTCCAGTGCGCCTTCCGGTGTAGATCGCTCAATAGCTTGCTGCAGAACCTCAGCTGCTCCGCGTTCAAGTTATCCTTCGCGGCCCTCGCCTTTCTCGACTTCTTGGGAACATCGGCATATGGGAGGTCCTTTGATGGCGGTGGATGGATCTCCCTCTTCGGTCGACTACCGCCAGCAGAAATAGATTCGTTCCTTCTGATGACGGGAGTTGACGTTGAGGGACGGCGGGGTGCACGTTGCTTGGCAGGGGCGCTGGTGGTGGGGGTGGGAGCGGGAACAGGGGGAGGAGCCTTCTTGACAGGAGCGGGTTTGGCCTCTTCAGGCGGCGGAAGGTTCTTGATCGACTTGTCGAACAATTCCTCCAATCGCCTCCCCATCAGCGAAATCGCGTGTTCTGGGCCGTTGAACTTGACGCAATTCGTGAACACAAGTCGTACATCCGCAATAAACTGGTCCGCAGTCTGGTATCGTGGCTTCTCCGGGTCAGCGTCGGGTTTCGTGAGGTTCGAATTGTTGAGTTTGTCTTCGATCGTAGAGAAATCCATGGGGTGAGTGACGACCTCCGGGTAATGCGGAATGTTCATAGCCACGATGTCAACGGGGAATAAGAACGGCCGTGCATCCTTCGACTTTTTCAGGTTCCTCAGGGTTGACAAGCAGAACTTGTGCTGGGCTTGTGTCAGAGTAGTAGTTCGGGGCAAGTTTGACGTTGCGGGTTGAGTATGTATTGGCGTGGGGTTCGTTGGAGGATGAGCGGTCGTACCGTTCAAGGTCGGAGCGGGAACGGGAGCAGGTGGTGGAGTTGGATTCTTAATAAACACAAGGGGCGCGATTGATCAGCACGCCCAAATCTACAAAACACAAAACGCGCAACACGACAAAAACCACGTACAGAAATGACAGAAGCGGCATCGGCGTCAGAGTGCTTTCTCGCCCTCTTTGCGGGGTGGGGTTGGTCCTCAGGAGCCAGATGGGCGTTGGACTCGTCGGCATCGGCGTTCGTCCCCTGAGAACCGTCCTCCACTCCAGGAGTAGGGGAAGTGGGTGGTAATGGAGCGGGTCCGGCTTCATCCTTCACATCCTCAACATCTTCCATCTTCGAATCCACTTCCTCCACGACGTGTCCGTTTACACCGTTCGGTTCTCCGTGCGCATCAGCGGCTCCTTCCTCACTCGGCTGATCATGGTCCCCTTCGGCCGACGGGAACGGCGAAAGTACCGGTGGTGTAGTTCCATCCTCTTGCCCCTGCTCTTGCATTTCTACATCTCTGGGTGGTGTCTCATGGCGTGGGTCAATGGGAATAATCACATCTGTACAAAGACGGAGAAAAATAAGAAATTTCCGGGGTATAAATACGCGTTTTTCTACGGACCTTGGTCAATTTTAATGGCCGCTTCAAGCTTGAAAGGGATTGGCTCATGTCTCGCGTCAGACTCTTCGTGAAAGTCCGTGTCAATCTTAACATTAGGTGCAGACGCGATGTTAATTGGGGTCGCCGGGGAGTCGACGGAGGGCGGGTCAGGGTTTGTCATTTAGCAGCGTAGAGTAGAGTACAGGTGTAAGGGGAGGGAGGATACGAGGGGCGGAGGGGGAGTGTGACAGAAAGAGTGTGACGGTGACGGGGTGGCAGAGAGGGGGGACCAGGGAATCTCGAGAGATGATTGGAAAGGCGGGAAATTTTGGCCTAATCCCTTATAAACAAAGGCAGACACGGACCCCGGAAACCGCCGACCGCAGTCCCCCACTCGGCTATGACCAAATAAACCTATCCCCCTGTCACTTTTCCCCCTCTTCCTCCTCCTGCTCGACCTCTGCAAACACCGGCTTCGGCTGGTTCTTCGTCCAGGCTGCGGGTCGCGGGTCGAACAGAGCGGTGGGGGAGGGACAGTGATGAGCGGCGGGCGGCGGATGGGGGAACGAACGAACGAGTCAGCATCGCCACAGCCAAACAAATAAACACAAACAAAAGCCACCGCGGACCCCGGATACCACTTACCTGCTGTCCACATTGGGTTCTCCTCTGCGTTTTTTGCGTGTCGCAACAACGCCTCTCGTGGCTACCACGGACAACAAACAAAGGTAACAAAAGACACGGCAAGAGAAACACACGGTCAGAGCGAGAGTGAGACCCGATCGAGGACGCCATGCAGCACGGACCGGGAGCGCAAGGGGGAGATGATAATCAGCTGATCGCCCAGCAACGGACGGCAAAGGAAGAAATGGCCACGTACGTCCTCCTCTCTCGTCGTATCCTTCACCAAGTTTTGTACGACGTGTTGAGTCGCACTCGCTCCGACCCTCCCTCCCTTACCTGGACCGGTGACAGGCAACTCTGGCCGCCTGCTCTTCCTTGGGTCCGACCTCTCCTTCTCTCGCTTCCTCTTGCCCGTGCCTCGTGCGATCTCCCCTTCCCTAAACATCGGCAACGCATGTGGCGTGATGATGGCCGGTTGGGCTAGAGCATCCGACATGTCCTCAATCGTCACCTTCCTTGGAGGACCTTTGCTCAACGGCAGTTTGGCCCCATTCAATGAGGATGCTGGGGAGTACAACACGCAGATCTGGCCGTTAGATAATCCCGTCACGATCTTGATTATCGCACGGCGAATGTAAAGGTAAAAGGAATCCAGATCAGTATGCAAGAACCCGAATGGAGGTCGGGTGCGCTTCTCGTTCCGATCGATCGGAAGGAGAAGTGCCCCCACAAACTAGATAAGATTGACCAACTGACCTGGTTGATTTTCGAGTGCCAAACCACCTTCACCGGGCTAGAATCCACCACCAATTCTTTCACAACCTCCAGCGAATCCTTGTTCATGAACAACAGTTTACCATGACCGCCCTTTGAACTGGCCCCGACACCCGTGACGACATATTTGTCGTCAGGGCTGAAGATAGCGTTCGTTTGTGGATACAACGTCGTCATCTCCGCCTTCACTGATAACGGCTTCTTGAACGACCGTAAATCCCACACTGCAGGGGCACGAGGACGGCATAAGCATCCAGTTTCGGAAATGAAGGGAAACGTCACGCAAACGACGAGGTTTACGTACGTTTAACAGTGTCATCACCACCCCTTGTCAAGACAGTTCTTCCATCCACCGAAAAGACCATCGAACCCGTCACGACACCCTTAGCGTGCGCGCCTTCGATCGTCATGCTAGGTCGGACAAAGTTCGAATTGGCTTGCCACATATGAATGGCGCCGTCCAAACACGCTGAATGAACGAAAGTAGAACGGGACCACGGGAATGATCTCTCGTCAACAAAAAAATACGTCGGAGAAGAATTCACTAGAACTCACCGCCGCCAATCAGATTCCCATCATACGAATAAGCGCAGGTAGTCACCTTTGTCCTCGTGCCACGCTCTTTCGACTTGACGACGATGACCGTCTGCTGTTTCCGCTTGTTCTCCACGTCCCATATCCTAAAACCGGCAAGATGAAGGTCAGTGACCGTGATCGGTTGTCACGCCAGTAAGGGGAAGCATCAAAGTTCAGTATGCGCATCGGGGACTCAATTTCGGCAGGATCGTCGCCGTTGTCAGGGAATGGATGAATGAGGCCAAACGACTGATCCAGTGAATTGGTGATGCAGAAATGGCAAAGGGGATATGGGATGCTTCAAAACAACAAGCGATAACACACACCGGATGGTAGAGTCGGCGGAACTGGTGATGAAAACCTCAGAGTTCCTGGGGTGCCACGAACACGATGTCAATTCGCTGACGTGGCCGCTGAAGAAAAGAAAAAGTTGACAAAAGTTAGCGAATACTGCTAAAGACGACGTAAGGCGATGCATGTGAATGATGGACCTCGTATGTTTCATGTCACGAATGTAAGGGTCACCCTTGATGTAAGTGGCTCTGCGCATTCAAGTTAGCTGAAAGGGTATCCGTAGTACAAAGACACGTTGCGTACTGTTCTTCGCCGTCTCGGTCGTACAACCTCGCTTGGGTTGTGCCGGTAATACAGAGAAACTTCTGACCATCATTCGAAAACTTGAGGTCGTGAATCTACACGACGCATCTTAGCATCTTCGCAGCGAAAGAATATAAAACCCATCCCGATAACCTCACAAGAGTATGGAAAAGATACTCACATGATAGGTCCCTGCTGGCTCCCAGCTCTTGAACGGTTTGCATCTGTAGTCCATTCCGCCGAAATCCCAAAGTTTGCAATCGTAATCATGCGAACCAGACACGACCCTCGCGCCAGACGGGTCAAGAGCGAGAGCAGAGATAACCTTGTTGTGGTCTTTCATGATTAGCTCGTGAGTCGTCGGAAATTCCGGAAAATCGTCGTCCAAGTCGTCCTCATCCTCCAAGGGTTCGAATTCTGGCTCGCCATCATGAAGAATGGGGCCACGCTTCTTCTGTGGTTCAGCCGAGTCTTGCGCATCTACGTTCTTCTCTCGTTCGTCGCCGGCTTCGAGTAGGGTTATGGACGACCCCGACGCAGTAGTTGGTGTGACAGAGGTGGGTTTGACCTAGAAAATGCGTGATCAGCACGACGCGCAGCAAACCGACCGCTCGGGTGAAACCCACCTCTTCGCGACGATTCTTCTCAAACCGCCTGGGATCCAATTCCCTCTTTTTCGTCTGTTTTCCGAACCCAGATATGCCCATCATGGCCATCATATCCATGTCGTCAGCCATGGTCGTCTGAGTTGTCTGGAGGTTGAACGCGGGAAATACAGAGGCTGGCTTCGATCGGTGAGCGAAACCGGTTCCACCCCCTCGCTTACCCAGCGCGTCCAGTCAGCGGTCCCCACTAGTGAACCACCTCATTCACTCTCTTTCTCCCATTGACGATGCTCAAACGTCAGCGCCCCTCTTCGCCACCCCCAATTCCAGCTTCATACGGTGATCTCTCCTCGCCCATCCTGGGCCCAAGCACATCCCACCCATCCGCGAACATGAGCGCATCATCCATCCATGTCGACCCATCATTTGGGGTCTCGAGGAAACGACCTAGAGTCTCTCCAGACGCCACTTCTGGAGTGACAGTAGGGCGACACACGTTCTTCTCTTCCTCAGTCCTCTCCAAACGCAGGAGATCTTCCGACCCAATGGACGATGGGGATAACTCTGAGGGTGATTCCGATCCCAGGTCTGGTCCCCAAATTTCAAACACCTATTCAGATTATCAACGAGAAGGAGAGCCCTCGGATCCCCTCGTTTCTTGTCCTACCATAAACCTCAAACGTCGTCGGACGACCGCACCCTTCCTCGAAGGCTCGTCTCGCGGCTGGGGGGCTGACCAAACCTCCCACTTCGGCACCGGACCGGACATCCCCATTTTGAGCTCTGACCCTCATTTGCTCGACCCGGCCCACCCCCCGGTGGGATGGGTCCTCGAAACCCAGATTGGCGAATACGCCCAGGAGAACGCGAAGCTGCACGATCTACATGCTCTTCGGCCTCGGTTGCCTCATTCAGAAGAGGTAACACAAGATCACAACGCGATTGCGAATGCGGATGTAGATATGGAGGAGAAAGTTGTAAAGGAGCGATATGAAGAACGCAACAGGTGCGCCCTACCTTCATTTGATGCACGCATCCTCGGATGTCTAACCGCCCGCGTCAGACTACTTGGATCTCTGTTCTTGGAGCGACAGCGAAGACTTACAGAAGCTTAAAGCTCCCCGTTTCCCCTCACGTCCATTCACTCATCCATTCACACATTCGCCTCACCCACCCACGCATTATGTTCGTCAGTTTGTACTGACCGCTATCCTTTGTACCCTTAATGCAACCCTCATATCAGACTGACTTTGGTGGTTCGCGTGTCCACCTTGCCACCTCGGACATCGATCACTCAAACGCGCGACTTCAATTCACTTTCGCCAGTCACCTCACGTCCAACGGCACTTCCACGGCACCGGGTCTACTGTCCTCACCCCACTCTCAATTCAGCTTTAGCCCCAGATCTCGGCATACCGACCAAACCACATTGCACAAAAATAACCTACTCACGTATATTCACAGCTTTCGCGATTTGATTCTTACGTTCTCTCGTCAACCCTTGTCCCCATCGCTCGAGACCGAGAATCACGGTAGCAAAGGTGTATATATTCGGTAGAGCGTGAATTCCAGCCACGATGGGCGGTATATAGAGGTAGAGAGGAGGGAGGGAATACAGAATGCAAAACCACATCAGGACGGTGACGAATCGTAAACAGAGAGAAACCAGACGAAAAATCATCACAAGTCGCAGGGTGGGGACCCCAGGTGGAAATCAACTTCGACGACCCTCAAAGTCCTACAAGCATCTCGCGTACTCGTATCCTGTGACCCAGCCGGAACAGACGAAAAGGTGGCGACCAGCGGTCGATCTACCGGATGACATTCGTCCTTGCTGCATTGAACAACTTGACCAATCCCCTTCCGCGTGCCCTGTACCCATCGGCGAAGAAGAACGCAATCATACCGGATACGAACTCCCTATAGATGTATGTCATCATCAGTTATACGCAAACCAGACACGGTGGGTCTCAGGGTCTCACCAGCTCTGTACGAGTGAAGGAATAGGATAATCCACGACCCGAGGGATCGAGGTTTGGATTAACCACGGGAGCCTATCAGAAACGATCGCCTTGGGGTTCGTCAGGGCGCGTAAGCCTTCTGGTCCAGCTGGGGTGAAATACAATGGTCAGCAACCCGAAATCAGTCCAGACCACAAAACCTTACAGAATCGCCCGTAGCCGCTAGCCTTTGTTCCACCAAACGGTAGATCCTGGTTCAACTGAAATTCGAAGTCAGCAGACATACGAGAGATACAAATAAGACAACAACGAAGCAACGTACGTAGAAAACACCAAAGTCGTTAACCGAAACCATCCCACATTTGATCTGTTTTGCGACTTGGATGGCATAAGTTTGGTCAGGTCCAAAGACACTAGCGCCGAGACCGTATTTCGTTCCATTGGCGAGTTCGATGGCCTCCTCCACGGTTTCGTAACTTTGGATGAGAGCAATAGGAGCAAACACTATCACAAACGACGCGTTTAGTACCAACAACGTCGCGCACGAACCAACACATGAACAACGCACTCTCAAACCGGGAGACACGCGAATCGTACGGCGGGTTACCCACGACCGTGGGATAGAAGTACGATCCCGAGCCAAAGTACGGGTGAATGTAAGGCTTTCCTCCAGTATCGATCGTGGCTCCATCGTGCTCCGCCTCGTCGAGTACCCGCCCAATATCGCGGAACCGGTCCCTGGAAATCATCGCACCAACGTCCGCATAGGTCTCAAATCCTTCGACGGGAGGGGCGAGAACAGGTCCGGATCGAAGTTCCTTGGTCCGTCGCACCATCATGTCGTAAAGTTCATCGTACTGGGTCTGGTGGACGATGAGCTTCTCAATACCAACGCAGTTCTGACCAGCGTTTTGGCTGAATTAGGCTCAGTCAAAAGCACTACAGTGAGAGGGATGGTGGAAACGTACAAGACACCACGCATCCAGATACTGATGTATCGGTCCAGGTCAGTACCAGGCAGGATGATAGCTGGGTCCTTTCCCCCCAGCTCCAAGGTTAACGGGGTCATGTTCTGCGCGGCAGCAAGCGCGACCTTGCGACCGATTTCCTCAGATCCAATGAACGTGATGTGCTTGATGACCGGCGACCTTGTCAGAACCTCGGCCTCATCAGGTAGACAGCAGACGACCTGAAAAAAGTTTAGCGTGCACCCCTCCCTTCAAGAACAAGTTACAACACACCTGAACGAGTTCGGGGTTGAATCTGCAAATCCGCAAGCACTCCTTGATAGCACCAACGAACCACAGGGTGGACCAGATAACATGCTCGGAACATTTCAGGATGACGGCATTTCCGGAGAACAAAGCAGCGATAATTGGTGACCACGAGTTGTGCAGTGCTAAGGCTCGCAGTTAGGCTAAATTTTGTAGACATCAATGCGTATATAACGTACGATAATTCCACGAAACCAATGCCGCGACGACACCAAGGGGCTCAAAATGGACTTCGGCGTGTTTGTAGATGGTCAAGAGACTGGAATACCGTGTCTCGGGTTTCAAGACACGAGTTCCGTGGTCGAGCAACCAGTCCAATTTCGCAGCTGTCGTCAGAATCTCACCAAAGCCGGCATCCAAGACTGATATGAAATAATCAACACGTGTCCGCCAAAAGCATAAGAAAAAATAGCGAGCTGGCCAACTCACAAGTCTTTCCAGAGTCCCTTGCAGCGACACGCGCGCAAGCTTCCTGGTTCTCGACCAACCATCTCTTCAACGACTTCATAACGCGTTTCCTATCGGCGAACGACGAAAAGGCCCATTCTTCCTGGGCAGCAGCAGCATTGGCGATTTTCGTTTCTATATCTCGTTGGCTGTCGGCAATGGACGTCTTCAAGTGAAGTCCGGTAGCGGGATCGTAAGAGGTTATGTATTTCCTGTCCCTGGCGGCGCCGTGCGGCAAGAGTGAAGGATCTGTGAGGTGGGCATCAAGGGAAGGGTTCTCGAGGTATTTAGATCTGTAATCTGGATCAGCTTCCTGCGAATGGGAGCTACGTGTCAATCAAAAGCATTGCGTTTTGAGTTGGAGCGACACGTACTGGTGGTGCTGGCCAGTAGAAAAGGACGGCTCTGTCGCGGATGGTTTTGTAACGCTGGATGACGAGCCAGATGCCGAGAGAGAAGAAGAGCGTAAGGGTTACGATGGCGTCGACAGCCGTCTCTGGGTATAATAGTCTGGAAAGGCGACTCATGTCGCGTTCGTAAATCGTACAACAAGTTCAACCGATGAGTCGCGTCGCCTCCGCATTCAGCGGCAATCGCGAGTTCAACAGATTTCCTCTTACGGCTAAAAGTCGTTTGTATTTATTTGCCTTTGGTGGCTGGAACTCGAGAACACGGACAAGAAATGGAGAGCGGAAAATATCAAAACCTGCCTCTCAACAGCCCTGCAATCTCCGGGGGAACACCCGTATCGGCCCTCCTCATGCGTTGTAATAAGAATAAGCGAATTTCGTAGTACAATCCTTGGTGGGTCAACGCTGACAAGTCCAGTGGCTCGAATGATGCATCCGGAAATTCTCCCTGATTCCGAATATCCACCCCACAGACCTACCGCTAGATTCGACAGCAAGCGCCTCCTGTATTTCCACTTGACGGTCGGCGTTTCCGCGCGGGCAAAAAGAACACCTTGGCATCCCAGTGGGCATTCTATTGCTCGCAGAACAGATCAACTGTTCGCCTAGTGTGATCCGGGAAGAAAGGGAAAGAAAGTTCATCCCCCCCACTCTCCGGTTGCCGCGCTGTACCCTGCTGGATCAGCTTACATCCGCACCCTACCGATTCAATGACGCGGATCACGCGTGGGGGGCGTCCTCGTGCGTGAAGGTTGGTCCGCGGAGACAACGACGTCAAGTGGATCCAGCTCGGGGGGTTCCGCTTTGCGGGAGGGGGGAGCTGAACGAACAAGAAGCAACACCATAGAACTGCACTATATTCTCACTGGACACTCCGGGAGTTGCACAGTTGGGACAGTGAATGGGCTTACGATGGTCTCCACTCAAGTCCGCAAATTCCAGACGCATAGTATCCCAAGGCAAGGAAATGTCTGTAAGCAGGAATTTCGAACTCCGGATATGTGCCTCCAGGAGCCTTGCGGTTGTAGAAACCAGCGATGACTCGGCCCATGGGTCAAGACAGAGAAGTCACAGAGTCCCCTCCTGAACGATACCTGCAGAAGAGATCTCGTCCGTCAGTAAACACCACGGGGTGCTTGAATTATCTCGCACGCGGCCGCGGCGCGTTCAATCTTGCACTGTAGGGTGGGAGAGCTAGATAAAACGTCGCGACTCGAAACCGCGGACGGGATGGGCGGATTTGGCAGTGGCGCCGTCCTATGGATCGAGAGCCGGACTGCAGTCTCAGCCTCGTATCTCCACAGATCCAAGATTTCCTGATATGTTTACCGGTAGTTCTTGCATTAGATTCTGTGATTTGGGCATTGCACGCAAGAGGTGGTGGCAGGCGTAGGAGTGTTGCTGATCCAATCGCGATCGGCGCCCGGTTCCAGTGACCCAGTTACTGAGTTGGACATTTCCCTCACGACGAGCACAAAGGGGGGCATCGATTCTCACCCACACCACTACGCATCGAGTTAGCAATGTGTTCCATCTCACTGTATCAGCTTTCTCCAGAGCTCTTGGAGCAGATCCTTTTGTCTCTCCTTCCAGCGGACATTTTCAAGGTGAAGGAGGTATGATCCATAACACCCTCCATAACCCCATTCATCGATTGACCTTCCTCAATCCCCCATAGGTCTGCCACCTCTTCCTAGACCTTGTTTCCGGTTCCCAATATCTGCGGCACCGCATCGACCTCTTCAGTGCGGGCTTAGTCGATAATCCTCGCGCTCTGTGCAGTCTTCCCGAGCTTCAGGCACAACTCCGTAGATACGTGGACGGGCAGGAAGTCACAGAAACACTGGTGCGACATGATTGGCTCCTGTGGCCTGAGGAGCCGATTGAGCGCGTTCAACTCGTGCCCTGCCGGTCAGGATCTCTTCTCAGCACCTAGGGGATGGTATGGTCGTCTTCTCCACCCGCGCCCCACTTGATCACCAAGCCAAGGAATGGCCAAGGAATGGACGCTGGAACTTTCATTTCGAATTACGTTACACGTTCGCAGGACCATCTCCTCGCTGTCCTTGGCGAGTTTTCACGAAAATTTCTGTCACATGGGTAGATGATCTAAGTCCTCGCACTAGACTTGGGACACTGCGGTGACCCTTTTATGGTCGGCAAACAAATCGATGGTAATAGAATCGGGCTCTCAATCGGGCTCGCGATTTTCATGAACCATAAGAAAATGATTGCATGGGATTGGAGAACCGGGGAAGTAGTAAGCGTGTTTTCTTCGTGGGGGACTGGCTGTAAACTGGTCTCGACCCAGGTACTTGAACACTTGGGCGATTGCCCTGGTGCCTGTGATGCAATTTCCAGAATCACCACTTGTCTTCTTAGAGGGATCCTGGTTGCTTGTTTTGTCCTATCGAAGTCCCGCTTCTCAGTTACTCGTCTTCAGCACGCTGCTACCACAGCACAATACAAGAAGTTGGCGAATTTTAGACCTCCCCCCACATCTCTACCATGTTGACCACTCGATCTTCACTCGGTACGAAAATTCGCTGGGAGAGTGTCCTGAATTCTCTGTGGATTCGGCTCAAAGGATCTTCACGCTGTATTCTACGCAAAAACTGGCACTCGTAACCCCAGTCATACGATCCATGCATTCTGTACGTGCCACCCCCTACGTACCAAGGGACAAGTGGGAAGATATCATAACAATACACCTTGAACCCTACACTATGGCCCTTCAAGCTCCAATCCTTCGATGCGAAGGTACTGGCACTGCAAGAGTTATTCCTTCCGGATGGGTGGGGTGTTAAGATGTACGACCTTAGCAAATCTGGTCAAAGGGCCGAGACGCCCAGATCCAACAGCTCAGCGGGAAGCGGAGTGGGGGATGCAGAATGGTTCTTTCAACTACGAAGTGGTTCGCCCAATAACAGATGGGAAGAATACCTCATAACACGCTGCTGGTGGGGAATAAAGTCGTCTGCCTTTTTGAGAGTCCCCTTTGTGTCCAAATGTCGTCGTGCCACACTCAATGTTACACCGTACAGGAACAGCCGTTGCCCTCTAGCGGAGAGTTTCCTCTATCCACCTGAAAAATAGGGCAAACGTGGACTCTGGTGAAAAAATCTCAACGGTTGGCATGCAAGACCTTTCAGATCGGTATATGCTTCACCCATTCGTATCGGCTAGTCATCTCCAATAAACCCGTCCTGATGTTTCGTCCCATTCACAAACCCCACGTCCGTGATAATCCGCAATCAACATTCGAACAATGGTAAGGCTGAGCGGAAGAGCTGACAACGGGCCCTCAATCAGCGCTGTGCTAAAGGACTGAAGTTCTCGAGACATTGAATACGATGCTGTCACGCCCACAGTTTGCGACTTGGA
>Ga0307515_10009692_pt1 | contig 18577 bp, 30 predicted proteins | sample 17_EM_MG_FD_194513 | JGI IMG/M metagenome (GOLD analysis project Ga0307515, IMG submission 194513) | Populus trichocarpa ectomycorrhiza microbial communities from riparian zone in the Pacific Northwest, United States - 17_EM | ecosystem: Host-associated > Plants > Roots > Unclassified | place...
TATATTGAAGCGCCAATCTAGATTGTGGAGCACCTATTCTAGCGTAGGAGCACCATTGGGGAGATGGGGTATGAAGCAGCCCACCATGCGTCATTGATGAGTAGTGCAGTGGCTTCTGCATTTATACAATCTATCACCGTGGAAGAGCAAAATTTACCTTGATATTCATCCTGAGAAAACATAACTGTAACTTTCTTTCCAGTGGCATTCTCACACGGCGCACAATGAATAGCTGCGGCAAAAGGCACTATGATCTGCAGTGTGAGTGGATGAAAGAACTGTGATGTGGTGGGTTGTAACCCCAAGCTACTGGCAGTGAAGAAAAACTGATGATGGATTAGGTCAAGCACTTCCATCCGCGTGTACCACCACCTCTCATCATCGATGACCTTTGAGAGATTGACATCATCAAACAGGAGCTTCCTCAGTCGAATTTGAAGCTTAGTCTCTGAACCTAAATCCAACTGGTAACTATGGGCAATAGTTTGACTTGCTCCATCTGCCAAATGCTCTCGAATTGTACTAATCTTTAGTTTTAACTATATATATTTCTGGGGTTTAGTTTCATCATAACTCCAATCGAGAAGAAGAAACCAGAATATACACTTACAGCTTCTCAGGTTTGGGGATCAATTTTAAGAGATGGACCTCCGGGCAATTGACACACAGATGGAGTACCAACAGAAGCACCTGCTAATGCTCGCTGACAATCCTGGGCTTCAATCAAGAGTTTCCAATCTTCCTCAACCATCGAGTACTTCTCATCATAAATGATTGGCCAGGGAGTCATTGTGAATATGATTGCCTTCGTGAATCGTTTCGCTACCTGAAAAGTCGCCTTTTGGTGTTGAGGAAGGTTGTGATCTCCGCCGGCCTCTGGTTGAGGAACATTCTGGTCTCCACCAGTCTTGGGATTTGGGAGCGCCAGGGCGGGAACAACATCAGACTCGCATAATATGTTGATGGTTGATTTTTGGCGCTTGAGCAATGTTGTTGCGATGGCACCAGCCGGATGCCGCAGATTTGGACCTGAAGTGCGTGCAATGACAATATCCGCACCACTCCATTACTTTGGTAGTGGATCCAGTGTAGTTCATATTGTCTGATCACGGCGCGCCTGGTTCCGATGTTGGACCTCCGGCTGGTTGTCCAAATCGTCTTCTTCGATATCAGATGACACGGTGGACTCTTCAGGGTCTTCAATAGCATTCTCGCGGATCTCCCGATCAGTATCGTCATCATCCTGCTTCATAAGAATTATTGCGGAGACATTCGCAATCTCCAACACTCTACTCAAAGGCTGGGTTGGAAGTTCAAACATTTGATCTGCAATGAAGATTGGCTGTCTTCTTCAATGCAAGTGCAAGTGCTCACTCAAGGAGGGCCTCTTGATTCATCTGGGAAAGGTGATTCCTCACCTGACTGGCCGTAGGTTCCATGTTGATGATGATGAAGTGAAGTTGGAGAATGTAGACCGAAGTATATAAGGGTAAGTATAGTATGAAGTGTAGTAGAATACGGGGATAATAGGGCAACAAAGGAACGCTTGGTCGAAGAGGATGCAATTCGTGGTTTGCCTGGAAAAAGTGACGCTTGGTGCAGGATGATGCAACCTTGCGGCCTGCCTGGAAAGTGTCCGGAAGACATGTCGGCGGTTCATATTCCTATTGTCAATTGTAGTTCTTTGTTGTGATTTGGGAAGCATCAGGTGCACCGGATTAGATGGATTGTTCATGCCCCTGATTCCCGAATCTTAGCACTCGTATCTAAGTACGCTATTGATGCAAGAATTGGAGGTTCATTCAAGTCAACATACCTCATCAGCAAAGAAATATTCCGTTCGGCCGGAATGGCTCCGTCAGAGTGAACGCGCTCCATCAGAGCCGTCAGAGACACCCAGGTGGCAGATTACTCCGCGCCCAGTGTCACTACCACGTGTAACATTATATATTGCCCTCCGATTGCTGTTTCCCTATTTCTTCGGGTTCTGTCGGTCTCCCATTTCAGACCATCGCTCTTATGTTGTGGCCAACTGTGACCATACATCGGAATGGGTTCATTGGGTACGCCCTTGCGTCTGGATTGCAATGCAATGGGTGATGCTGCAAAAATCTCTCCTCGCGTTCCTTCTACCAGCGCCCAAAATGCAATTCTCTCTTGACTAATTATACACATAAGTCCAAGTCCCCAGATCTATGTGGCTATTGACAATCGATCGCTCATTCCGTCCGCCTCCTGTCTTACTACTCGTAGCGATCGCTGGAATTAAGTGCGCCCAACCCACAATGTCTCCCATGCTGAAAATTTGCTAAGCAAGGGCTGCCGGTGCTTTCTTACTTGTACAAATTTCCAGACGGGATCGAAGTTACCAGAGTTTTCAGGTATTGTGGTGAGCGCTAGGGCCAACCAGGAGTCGACGAAAGCTCCATCCTCATTTAGCAGTTTGATTTTGACTAGTCGTTGCAGTTGCCAAGGGAGACGCCGATTCAACACCCCATGACACCTCGCCGGGCGTTTCGTTTCCCACACCCAGTTGATCCATTGATCCCCTCCGCACCAGCTCAGGCTTCCTGTGCATCGACACATCTGAGATATCTGTTCGCCATCTAAACCCTCAACTTGAACCAGAATACCATGGTAAGTACAGAGTTCCATTGCGTGCAGTTGTTCATCCGATATACACGTCGTGTTACGACTCATATGCGTGACAAACTCCTGGGTGCCGCTGTATATTGCCACGTGGTGCATTGCGCCTTGTGTATCGTCGAGTAATGCTCCGAAGTCTTTGATCTTAGGGTCAGCTAACTTTCCATCACGGCGGTTTCAGGGTCCCATGAATTCAGGCTTCGCATATCACTCAGGGCTCGGGGGGGTAGCCAGATCAGCACCGGAAGGGAGGACTTTGCAGGCGGCAGCGCTGCTCTCCTGACGCTGAGCAAGGTCTTGGAGATTGAGCTCTCTGATCTCGAAGCAGAGGATGCGACACTAAATAGTGATTACTTGTGGCAGGTAGTTGAGATTGTGATTGGAGGCATTCCAACCGTCCTAGAGGTGCTTGTTATGTGCATTTTCATGTCTCCCGGCAGAATACTGTTGCAAGGCTCCGTATCGAGGAATCTGGTTGACCCAATGAGTGATTAAGTGGATCTTCGGAAAGTTTAGGTCAGCATTTAACACCTTGGAAACATTTATCGGGTGGCTGATATAATCCAGCAAGGCATTCATTTCGCGCCGCTTGTTGGATGGAGTCCAAGTTTCAGCATTTGTTTCCTCGTCTACCTTACCCTTCTTCACGAGTTCCGTTCTCGGAGTATTGGCCTTGGCCTTCGCCTCTTTGCCGTCTCGCCCGAGTAAGATAAATCTTTGAAGGTGTGCAAACGACCTAAGGTGTCTTCCATGTAGCTCAATGTTGCATCATTGTGAGATTTATATTGAGCAAACATATAGAATTCTAACAATGCCCGGGTGCACTCAATTGCGTCATTGGATATGTGACGCTGAGCCGGGCTTCTGCCTCGTTGAGACTGGGTTCCAACTCCAAGCAGGTACCCGCTCATTTTCTTCATCTCCTTCCCATTCCATTGAGAAACTGCTTTATATGACATATTTTTTGGTGTGAGGTTGTGGTAAGGAGGCACGGAGAGCCAGATTGCATTGTACTTGTCGAGCCGTCCGTGCCTCTTCATAAAGTGAAAAATCAACTTCCGGAGGTAGTCAAGCATGCCGATCTGCATTGTATGGAGAAGGTCGGGCTTCGGGAGGTCGCTCATGATACAGGGAAAGTGTTGAAACACGTCCAAACCTTGGTGAACATGACACAATGAGAGTTCGGCATTGGCTCCCTTGGTGTCGGCATCGCTGAGTGTTCGAGATACGTTGTGATCCCACCGGGGGTGTTGCTTGTCAGAAGGGACACAATATCCATGATTGTTTATTGGACACTCGCACCAAGAACACACATGCCGCTCGAGATGATGTAGGTTGCCATACCTAGGCCAATCTGCAAGCCATGCTGTTAAAACCGGTTTGCAACGCCTGAAGTTGCCATTGGCACAGATAACTTTGTAATACCCGCTCTCGGCGCCGGGATTTTGTTTTAAGGTGAGAGGCTGGTGTACCCGCCGGAGTACATCGTTCAGCACGTCTTGGGTTGTTTGCAGCAACTCTTCGAGCAGCTGCTGAGGAATATTGTGTTTCTTGATTGCAATCGGCAGAAGCGCGGCCATTACGACGCTGTGGGTTGAGGGCATCTAGCTGATCTCCGAAGATAAATTGCTAATTGTCATATATTCAGGCCACTATTTCATGCCGCCAGCAAAATTCAAGAGATATGTTCCATCGGACATGAAGATCAAGGTAACCAGTGGATCCCCCACTCTGAGCATTTACAAAACGTCGATTAGCACATTATTATCCTGGAGTATCTCTCCCTACCTGTGTCTCTCACCACCAGTCCGCAGTATACATTTCGTTATAGAGGTGTTTCGGTGGCGTATCGCTGTTAAAGAAACCGAGAGGGGCGTAAACATGATGCTCGGTGTAGGCTGGCTGCCGCATCAACCATCTTATGCTTTTGATGATGTATTGACACCAGTATTTTTTTAGGGCGTTGGTGATTGTCATTCTATCTCATATCACCAACAGTGTGTAGTTCCTACACCATAAGAGCCAGATCATCTTGCATACCAGCCACAAACGTTTGAACGCAATCGCTGTTTTTGATGCTTGGGAAACGCAGAGAGGTGTTTTCTTCCTTCAGCACGTTGTCATAGTACGTCTTCATGCTAGTCTCCTTGATCCCACACTGGATATATTCGTACGCTTCACACGTCGCTAATGGGTAGTAGGGGTTGTTTGTAGGTTCGTCTCAGGGCAAACCTGAGCGTCCCATTCCTATGCCTCAGCAATGTAATCACTCAGCAGAGCGCAGGAGCCGGGGAATATTTCCTTCCGCGGCACAGGCGGTGTCGGTGGTTGGGACTCAAAAGCTGCAAAGTTTCCAACGTGTTCGATGTAGGGACATGCTTCCAAGTTTTCAACTGATTCTTTGTTAGAGTTGAATTCACGACGCTGAGCAGGTTCAACACGTCGGGGCGTGCTGCGGATAGTCAGATTCTAATGGTGCGCAACTTGAAAGTGTTCAGGATGGTCTACGTGGATATGTTTAAGTCACCAGCTGTCTGAGGTGAACCACTTTCGGCATCAAAATTCGGGGCAACGGAAAGGGGTCCTCTCTGGCATTGTTGACAAAACATGATCAGCGGGGTATACACTGTAGACAGGGACGAAAGTCGGTGCTGGGCCTGAGCAGCCTGGTGTGCAAGCTCACGATACTTTCAGCTAACTGATTCAGCCTAAACAACATCACATGGAGATACCTTACATGTCAGGAGTTGCAAAAACGCTGCATGCGTGATGTCCCTTAATACTATGAATAAATCAAAACCAATACAAAACCTATAAATAAAATAAACCCTGAGCAATCCAAAAACCTCGCGACGCGTGTAATTGTCAATGCGTGAAATACATAGATTAGAACACAGGAACCGAACAAGACAAGAACCTGACCGTAACCCGGACACAACAACCATCACCTCCTCTGCAACGTGAGGACTGGTGCAATGCTCGCCTACAGAGCCATCCGGGCGCCAAGCAGTCAGAGGGGCATCGGGGAAAGCGACATTGGTGAGACAGTTGCCACCTGGCGATACGTGGAGCAGTTGCTGTTCCACATCCGGATCCAAGGTGTCTCCGGCTGCCTCAGCTTCTCGTGAAGTTGGCACCGCCGGGCGAGGTTTTTGCGGCGTTATGAACCCCAAATGCTTCAGCCCACTGAGGGGATGAGTATCTGGAGTTCGTGGTTGTGGGCGAGGTTCCGGGGTGTATGGCCGTGGGGCAGGCGCAGGAGGTTGTGGCCGTAGGGCATGGTCGCGCATCACCTGGCCTTGCTCAGGTAGCAGGATTGGCTAATTGTCTACCATGGTATCTGCATCGTCAGCCGATGGATTTACCATCTGTCCTTGGCCAATCGTCCGAGGTTCTCTGCCATCATCTTCATCCTTATCCTCCTCCCCATCCTTATCCTCCTCCTCATCCTCATCCTCCACCTCTTCATCCTCCTCCTCTTCAACGTCACCGTCCCTTTCCATATCCACATCACCATCAAACTCAACGCCGTCAGTTGCGTCCACATCATCCTCCATGCACTTATCCACATCAGGATCATGTTCTGAGTCATATTCGCCATCCGACTCGGTAGAGTCAGTATCATCATCTGAGGACACTGACAGGGCAGGCGATGCGTCCGGCACTAAATATACCCGCTCTAGATAGCCCTCCATGTCCGAGTCTGCCTCATTCATTTCCTCGTGCAAGTGCAATGCAACGGCACGAGAGATATCATCTCCCCCTGGGGTTTGTTTAACAATACATTTCCCTTTACTGTATTCCTTCCCCTTCACTTTCCCTCTCCCCTTCCGTTTCCCCTTCGCATCCTTTGTTCCCTTCTCTTTCCCAGTCCCATTCTCACCGCCCTCTGTGTCCTCCTCACCCTCGGCGTCGTCAGTGTCATCACCATGGCTAGGACAGCTACTTCCACCACTCGGCGGTCCGGCATCTGCCAAGTTCTCATCATCATCATCCTCATCGATTATCTCATCACAATTAAGTGGTCAAACTGCCAGGAAGTTGCCCGACTTGTACTGCTGGCAGCTTGGTGGCTCAATCTTTGCCCCGAGATCATCGCTACCATACCGAGAGAAACACACACCAGTGGATATAACCTTCCCCAAGTTGGTTGTCAGCTGATTGGAGCGATCGACTTGATCCCCGAAGGCATGGTGGTTGTCTCACCACCACATGTTCAGTTGGTCCCGGGTTTTGTCAAACATTCACCACATATATGAGCAGAAGTCTGCCCATGACTCCCGAAAAGGTGTACTCCTGCACCTGCGGTGCGGCCACATTGGCTGGAATGGTGAAATGTGCCGAGTCGTGACTGGATCAAGAAAGATTGTATCATACAAGAGATCCAATGCTCTATTATCCTTGACGCCATAAACATTCTATATCTGTATCAGTCCATGGATGTGTTCCGAGCTGAATCCCTTTATACGGTCCCGATCCAACAACAACCGTCAATTTATGACTGATGTCGGCATTTTTGCCCTAGCAGTTGCCTTCCCATTTCCTTTAGGGTTGCTCTCTGGTGACATAGCTGTGTGTTGAGAATGAATCATCATACCAGGCATTAGCATTATGATACAGTTGAATGAAGCGGAACCAAGCCCAGAGGGAACGTACAGATTTGTGTAGGTCATCGGGTGTGTTTTGGAACGACAGGCGTTGTTTTGTGCAACTCACGTGATGTCGAGAGCATTGCGGATGCTGGCGGTGGATTAACTACGGGAAGGAAAGACATTGGAGGTGTGGGCGGGAAGAAGGGATACATATACTCGAGTTCCTGCCATTTGATTCATATCCTGCATTTTCTTGCATACAGAACACAAAATGGCCTAGCCTTCATCTTGCACAACCACGAGGCACTTCATGAATGAGGAGCCTCGAGACAAGATTTTGAACTCGCGGTGAGGACAGTTTGCGACGTGGAGTGTTGCTTTGGCATCTCATACAACATTTCCTGCTCAGACCTCGTGCATCTCAGAGTAAACTGAGTAGTTCTCAAGTTGTGTTAACTTTGCAACCATCCAACACGGCTAGCAACACCAAGCGGTGGAAAGCGCACATGCAACTGATGTCATTCGATAAAGAATACGTCATTGTTCGCTTTGTGATGCTTTTAGCTCTGCCGAAGGGGGATTTCCGCCGGGAAGCTGACGATATACACAATCAATGGTTCGGAGTATTGTGCCAACATGGAGTGCAATACTATGATACCCGCGCCAAGATGGCATAAACACCCTTCATGCGGTGCAAATAGGCCTTCAGACGTTGGTGTAACAGTGAGTATCAATGCTGAGTTTAATCTGATGGAATTTAACCTCATAATTGTATGCTGTACATGAGATCTTGTCACCGAGTATTGTCACGGTTTAGAGTCTAGCATGGTCTATCCTGGGCCTCCCATTTTTGTTGACACCCTCCCTGGTCGCTTAAATAGGAGTCTACCTCGCCTGCCGTTGCATATCCACGCACAGGCAATTATTCCTACATTCTTAAAGTCGAACATCTGTATCGGACTATGCCTTTCCAAAGCCCTCGCCCTGACACAAATCTGGTCGTATAAAATGTTTCAAGTCTTGCTATTCGTGAGAATCAACAAAAGCAGGGGCCTTCGGGGAATTCTCAACCTCTGCGTGGTAAGAGACACGTTTCCGTACCGGCTGGAGAGCGGGATTCCTCTCAAGGAAGGAGTTCCGTAGCCTCTACAATCCAAGTTAGGAACACTACCCCCACATCTTGGCTGAACAAATCTTGCGTTGCAGATATCAATGCACACATGACTTCCACCCCGTCCGCTACACTGCGACGGTAAATAAATACTCCAACCGCCACGCCGGGTAAAATCAGTCATAGCACAACAGCGCCCAGAGAAACCTCATTGCGTCGCGTTGTATCCAGCTCCGGATCCTGCATTGGTATCACTCCCACTCCTCTCAGCGCTGTTGACAACCTGCCTACCCCCATCCCTGAACCAGAAGCCTGCACGATCACTACAAATCCACTCCGGATGTGAGTTACCGAGATGAATCAGAGACAGACGCAGCGGCAATTGCAACCGCAGGTGGTGTCTACACCTCGACCAATGGTCTACGGCAGTCACAGCATCCATCGATTTGATCACTCAGACATGACGTGCCATGTATTTGCAAAGGGCAGACTCCTGGAGCTCTTCATGTGAAACAGACGGCCATTTATAAGTGGAAGCGACTTGGACACAGTACGTTATGCAACGGGACGCGTTTCAAAAGCATCAGCTGAAGCCCCACACTGGCAGATAATAGAGTCATACTGGAACACCGCTATGCAGCAAAACAACATTTGGTCCATAGCATTTGAGGCGCGCACAAACGAGATCGTGAATGAGGTATGCTGAAGCGACGGCCCACGTTGAATATTACTCTCTTACACTGGTACCAGGTTCGAGAACAAGTCGATATGGTTACATCCCATTCTGTTCAATCAGCAAGGGACAACATAGCAGAGCATTATGATCTCCACCGCTTTGAATCTGCCGCAGAACGTTTGGAATTCATTGATTCCCTTCTGGCTGACAATAAGAATCTTTTTCCTGTAGCAGAGCATGTGGAAGGTGTTGTACGCGGCCTGAATCCAACCCAGAGGGATTCGAAAGCTCACAATGACTGGCCAGCGTCCACTTTACTTCCTGCCAGAAGCAATCTGGTGGTGTATCTACATCAATTCTTATCATCGGGTAAAATACCGCGGTAGGTATGGTGATGGATTGTATAATTCCATGATTAATGACAAGGACAGTCATATACCCTCGCCACTGATCATCTTTACCTGCACCGGGTTGCGCCATGCTCTCCTCGAGTGGTGAATGAACAGAGGTGTTCGTCCGAAAGTTTCCAAGTCAAAGCTGAAAGCGGACAGATCTTATCGCTCGAACTACTTCAATTACAAGAATGACGGTGGTAAGAACGCATCCTGCGGCGCTGCAACGGGTCGCAAGTTGTTAATCTCTCCTGGCGTTGCAGACACGTATACATTCTTGATGAATACCTGGAACACACTACTGGAGAGCTACCAACAGAGGGTGTATAAAAATACTCTTGCTAGAGTCAAGCGTCAGATCCAACAGGCAGAGAAACCAATTCCTGCCGTGGTCATCAGCACGGAAGCAGCGCGTGTTGACAATGCAATGGTTCTTGACTATTTGACCTTTGTGTTGGCGCTTGAGGAGCCTGAGATCGGAAGCACCGACCCAAAGATCCTGATCGACAACAAATGCACGGGTGACTAACTGCATATACGGATTGCATGAGGCAGCGGGGAATATGAAGTTGGAGGTGAGGAAAGCGACAAGCGCGATTACATCCCCTCCGCCAGCCGGCGACGACGGCTCATGACTCAACTTGAGAGGTTTGACCTGGGAACCAGTGATGTTGACGGGTATGAGGGCGAGGATGGCGACGACGTGGATGCGGATGCAGAACAGGAGGAAGAAGCATCGCAAGCCGATGATGGATCACTGCAGAATGTGGAGGACTGAGGGCATAGTAGGTGTGACCTGTGAACCAGTGGTGTCGACGGGTATGAGTGCGAGTATGGCGACGATGCGGATCCAGATGAAGAGGAAGATGCATTGTAACCCGATGATGGATCAACGCACAATGTCAAGGACTGAGGGCATAGTACTAGAGAGTGTGATGATTGCCAAGTATATTTCAGACATGTGAAATACGATAATAGCGAAGCAAATGCAACGGCAAGCGATTCATCTGAAGCGAAGACTGTTTTGCAATATGTGACAATCTCAAAGCTAGACATAAATGAGAGTGCGGCATGTGGCTATCGGCTGAAGAAATGCACAAACATCACCAGGCATTGTGTAAACGACTACAGCATAACTGCTGCCGATGCGAAGAGTGTAAAACACGTGTCATTCTGATGGTGCATATATGTCACCACAAAGTAAAGGAGGTACGTATGCAACGAGACCCATTGCCTGGGGGACGGGTACCGTGTATTTCTCCATCGGAGGGTACGCGGTTCCGTCAGAGCCATCAGACCCATCCCGAACACCCGAAGAACTCGAGAAATCAACTGAGAAATGGGTTGATTGTGATCGCGTCTGCATATGACTCCACTGAAGGTAGTTCTCGTGACTCTGGTTCGAGCATATGAACAGTGAGGGTGTGGTACAGAATTGTCGGTGTGTTGAAGAATGTTGCAGAACTTGGACAGAGGATAGAGCTGGGACCTTGCTGAGTGGCAACACTTGGAGTTACATGAGTTCAAACTGAGTTTGTTGTTGATTGTGAATATGAATCTCCGAATGCGGTATACCATTTCGGAAGGACACCCTATTTTGATGACAATTAGTTGTTTTAGGATTCTACAGCGATGTTAGCAGTTGATTAGGCGTTATGGTGTGCAGAACTTCACTATCAGCAGTCCGGGTCTGCTGAAGTCACAATATGTATGCTGTCAGTGTAAGAGAGGATGGAGAATTTGGGGTTACAGAGGAGAGACTCAACATAGAGAAAGAACATTGAAGGTACAATGAAGACTCAGGGGTAATCTGATGGATTCCAGTTGTCATCAATGCCAAGATTGCTAGCGAATGGGTCATAAATTGTCACTTACGTTATGATGTTGCGCATAATATCTTGAAAACACCACATCATTTAATCCCATACTCATTATGGGTCTGAATGCTACAATGTTGACTTAACATTAATATTGGGGTTCAAAGCAGTGCATACGAAGGATATGGAATGCGTCATGAGGCTCCATCTGATGGAGGAGAGACGAATAACAGCATGCAGTTCTGGCAAATTGATGTGCAGCGCGCATTGAATAGGCACGCAGGATTGAATCTCATGCAATGGCTGGGATTGCAGGCTCGCCTGACTTTGACAGTTACTTGTACTCTCGGAAATTGAGTTGTCCTACCTCAAGCTTTCATCACGATTTGATCATTATGCACTCTCCGGATTGGACATTGAGGGAAATCAGATATCATCTGTGTATGATTTGTCCCGAATCTCAGGCGGGATCCTGCTGGTCACCGATCAAACTGCCGAGCAGAGACTGCCATTCAGATTCTCCATCTCTTCGAGCTCTCTTGATGGAACTTGGTTCACATCATCTATTTTAAGATTCGGTTTTTTCGCGGCCCAAACATACACGTTAGTCCAAATGTAGTTAAGTCTGTATTAGAAGCGTTCTGAATTGAAGTCTGTTTGAGGAAGTGTGGTATACTGGTGAGCGGGAGTGGCCCGTCATCTGCATTGTCGCTGAGCAGAACCTGTCTTTTGAGGAACACTCTCGCAAGCTGCTGCTCGATTATGGAGCCCGAACGGCAGAATCTATTCTAGGATCTTTGAAATGTATAGGTCTGAACATTCCTCATAGTCAATAGTCAGTTAAGTGTGGTTACTTATCGCCCAGGGCTGTGTATCGGCGGTATGTGTGTGGTGGACACCTTCCTCCAACGGATCGGTTGACAAAGAGCATGAAAGTAATGGCAGTTTAGCAGCGGCCTTCACATCTCGACCAAGCATAGCTTCAGATTTTCGCTGGGGCCGAGCGGGATGAGCCGCGCCTGAACCTGAAAGTTTAGTGTCTATAAGATGGACACTCTGTGTGCTGGCAGCCACACATTCGACGCATTCAGAGAAGAAGAAATATGCTTGGAATGGAGCACAATGAACCATTCAAGGGTAATGCAAAGTAGGTATGCACAGTTCAGAGGCGTGCCGGGAGTGGGATCATATGTTAACAATGAGTCGCGGCTTGTCAAAATTGGGCATTGAATAGAACATGCCCGCGGTGTCAAATCTGGGACCATCAACCTCGACAGGCGAGTGGATCTGAGGTGTGCCTGAATTTCATTCCTGAGAGAGGAAATACTTGGCTGTAATCTTCGGGTAAGCGTAGAATACGCGAGCCGTGTCTCAGGATACGATACACCATCTTGATATGGCATAGACAGTCTTTCAATCCCGAGATGATTAGAGATATACTGTGCTGGATCAGTCTCAGGAAAGTGAAGAAGTTGATATGGATTCTCTTTTGCAATTGAATATAAATCATTCAACAGTGTTGATTCAGAGAATATCCCGAATTCTTTCGCAATTCTAGTGTCCTGTGCACCCGAAATTGACAAGTAACCTATAATTTGAATTATACATGGAGGTTCAGGTGTGCCTGCAAACTCGAATCCCATTCGCTGATGGCGGTACCACAATTCCACTCTGACCATACACGATTAGCGGACACTGCAGCTTCGACAGCATCTCACCAAGAGAAATATATGGCACCGCGGAATTTGTCTCAGTCGACCATTAAACCGGCGCACCTGCTTTTCATCACATATTGGATCCTCCAAATCAGGCACTAGTTCAGTTTACACGATATCTGTTGATCATTGACTTCATCTCATATTCATTACAATAATCATTTAAAACGAAATGCAATCGAACTCTAACCACCACTCCCGGACTCCTCCCCAGCACCGTATTCTCCATACCATTTCACCATTTTGCATCAGTTGATGAGATTGTGTTGGTTGAATGTTTAAACAGGTGTACCTTGCTTACACTGTCCCAAAAATTATCATTCAACCTCGCCATCATCTAACGGCACGACATCTCCATACTCCGTAAGCTGCTTCTCATGATTTTCCCGACACTCCAGAATGCGGTGTATCATCGAAGTTGGGATGTTTGGTCGGCTCATAAGGCCATGCAGTACTCTCATTTTTGCCACTCCAGCGAGCTGGTGGAGATCACTCGCTCTGTTATCATAACCACCTGGTCCAGTGTTCAATAGCCATGTGTGTGGGACTCTGTTTTACCGCATCGGACAACCCATGCAAAGGCCTGGTGCTGCTCATTCGATACCCAGAACTTCTCAGTTATTACCACATGGTTTGCTGCTGTGAGATTGAGGCCTGACATACCCACCTTGGGTGTAGTTACAAACACAGAGGGATTTGGCGAATCTTGGAATTTGAGCTGCATTTCTGTGCGCTCATCATTGCCCATTTCCACATACATGTAGAAAATATCCAAATGATCCGCAAAACCCATTATGAGCCAGCGCTTCAAATGCCAAACTAGGCCTGGCGGAAGACAAAATAGCACAGCCTGTTGAGAATGAGGTGCACAGGGCAAGGGACTTGAATTAATTTCTGGTTCGTGCAGGAGCGCCTCATTTGATGCTTCATCTTCGTCAGGTTCGGGATACTCTGCAGCTGCATTGACAAGCATTGGCAGAAATCAGTCTCTCAGCCATCGGAAAATTGGAGAATCCACCCAACTATTGAGTGGCCATTCATTGTAACATTGTCCTGAGATGTCATTCCGGTCTTTGGTGTCCCAATTCCAATGAGAATCAAGCCAGCCACCATCTATGAACCCTCCACACTCCTGAAGCACCTTGTGAAGTGAATCTTTCCACAAGGGTCTTTAGTTTAGCTTGTTCTTCTTCAGTCCATTCGAGATCTACAAGGTGTGCATTCTCCTTCGGGATCCGAACTAGTGGTTTCCCATTTGCGAGTTTCGATTCTGACCACCTCCTTATTGTCCAGGGCTTTGCAATTTGGATCATCCGGTGTGCCGCATCCGGTTGAGCATTCTGGTCTTCAGTCCGGCTTGCATGCATCAAACTCTTCACAGCGGAATCCAGTGCCTCAGTGCCGTGCTTTTCCATGAAAGTCTCATCCTCTGGTTCTTCAGGCGCACCTGAAAACAGCCACATCGTCTGAAAACGCCAGTCACTGAGTGAATGGAATCCCGGCGTTGCAGTGACTTGGAATTTGAATCCAATTCTCACATTCATTGCAATTTGGCAGCCTACACTGTTTTCTGTCTTGTACCGTTGAGACTCATCAAAAATCGCAAAACTCCATGAACAGTGTGAGAGTTGGCCGTTGCTTGATGGTTTCGCTCTCGATGTTAAGATATCATACAACACACTGTCGATATTCCATCGGTTTTCCGGCTTGTCAAGAGTGGTGATCAGATCCTCGTGGGTGACATTCGCATTTTCCGTGTGCAACTAGATACTGAGTTTGAAATCGGTTCCATATGTCATCTTGTCGCTGACACTCTTCAACGTTTCTGCAATGGCGGGCATTGTAACCACCAAGATTGGTTCAAGAGCTGATGTAAGCGCTGGATGCCCCTGCAGTGGAGTTGACTGGATCTCTAATAGAGAGCGGGGCACTGAATTCTGTCTCCACAATGGATACCACTCCCATTCGTCACCGATAATCCAGGGAAATTTGTTCTGTGCCAGATCAACCCACTTTTCAAGCGTATTCCCCCATACAATGGACAGTGGCAATCCCATTACAACTTTCTCAGTAACCAATTTACAAAGCATTGCCGCTGCAACCAAGGTGAAAGTCTTTCCGAGACCCATTTAATCTGCCACCAGTGCTCCTGGCATATCAGTACCCCAGACCCACCTCCTCACGATGAACTATATGGCCCAATCCTGGTCGGCCAGAAACTTAGTTCCAGGCAGGCCTGGAATTGAATACTGTTGGCCAGGAACGCGGTCATCTGTTGATTGGCGAATCGGATTGGCATTCAGCAGCCTGACCGCCTTATCAAGACACTCATGTTCAAATTTGTTGTTGATTGTGTTGAGAACAGTATTCAATACTGAACTGGTATTTTCTGGATCAAGGTCCTCCTCGCCATCCACTTACTCCTGAACCTCTCTTGGACCTTTGTCGGTCTTCTTTTCATCCTCAATGATCTCTTTCAGTTGCTCCGAGGTATGTTGGGCAGACAGGCTCATACTCTGGTGTTACTGAAATTCATCGCATTGTTAGGTATTTCACAGACAAGCATTTGAACCCAACGAATATGTGGAATATAATCAATTCTATTCACTCAATCAGAACTGACATTAATACTACTGTCAGTCACTTTCACACCTACTGCCTGCTCATCCAGCACTCTTTCATTTTCATCGGATACCTCCGAAGTCTATATATACTGATCAGCAGTGGGGCATAACTACCTGTCACCAGGGTAGTGGGGATCTCCTTGGCCGGTCCAATTACGTGCTCCGCAATATCCTTCCCTGTAGCTGACTTCATTTCTACCAAAAATAGTTGCACATTGTGTCCCAGTTTCAACTTGAGGGCATTAGAAAGGGAACTGTTGTATGAAATCTGACGATATAGAGGGTCATTCAGCATTTGCCCTGGTGTGTATAATCCCGTATACTGTTGATCCAATTCTTCCTACGTCAAGTTGCATTTGTACAACGCAGTCAGACAGTATGGTTCTATCAGGCCACAATTTTTTTCGATGAAATCAATCAGCTCCTCCCAGTGCCTCACATCTGGGTACGAAGCTTGGAGTTGCACGATGGATGTCTGGTCATTGTTGGTGTTCGACACTCAACGAATCACAAACATGAAAGTTGTATTTGTGGAGACTGGGAGGGTACCTCTCGCTGTCTAGCCCGCACGCTCTCCCAAATCTGTGTCCGGTCGCTCGTTGCCTCGCCTTCCCTCCTTTCTCGCCTCTCGAACCTCGCTTGCACATGTCTTTAAAGACATCTCAACCCACTGTCGCCGAATCCGTTCGGCATTATCAAGATTTTCCAAAGGCAGCCAGGTCTCGAATATCTCCAACCATTCGGCAACCGCCGTCTCCGAGTGCAGCATTCAATTGTGCAACAGTTTCAACCGGTTCTGTCCCCGGATTATTGACCGAATCTTCTTCTCGGGACACCCAGCGACCCATACTTTCCTCCACTTGTTGAATGCACTCAAGTTAGGCTGCCCCAACCTTTGGGCAAATTGCTTCAAGGAGAATACCGTTTGCTTCAAGCTGATTGGGGCATCGCCTTCGGCCCCACCTAAGTCCGACGAATTGTCATTGTCATAATCTGCATTGTATTGGTCATAGGGAATGTCTGGTAATGGAGGCAAATCCGCAATCCCTGCAACATCAGTCCTCCACAGTTCCACTGCTGGCAGAAATTCTTGCATTCGGAAGCGAGAGGGGGGCCTCCCAGGTGCGCCGGGAAGTTGTCCTGGTGCAGTAGAGGAGGAAGTTGTCGGCTGAATGACAGGATTGGTTTGAGGCGGTGCTGGAGGCACTCGAGGTGCGCCTGGAGATGATGGCCCATGTCCTGTGAATTGCTGAGGGGGGAACATGTGAGGTCCACCATGACCTCCTTGGGGGAAATCATATGCTTGCCACGATGGCCCATAACTCTGATACCCCTGGGTTGCACCAGAGCTTGGTTGTGAGCTTGGGGTCATGTTGAATGGGGCTGGGTGGTAGAACTGGGGAGCCCCTGGAAATGGTGGCTGTGCCGGGTGTAACTATACCCCGGTGGAGGATGAATTTGATTTGTGAGCTGCCCAAACTGAGTGTCTTTGCTCAGTGTGTGTCCAGCATGATTATCTGATGCTCCCACATTGTCATCTAGGCATTGTTGTGAGCTAAACAGCCCACCCTGTGGAGCCATAGTGGTTGTCTTCAGCGGAGAGCCGTTTGTCGACATCATATGTGAACAAAATGATCATAGTAATCCAATAATCAATTCAATTGGTGATTTCGAATGAAGCGGAGTATAGTTGACAATATTGAAGGTGGCAGTGATCTTCGGCGGAATGAAGGCTTCTTATATCCATCTTCTTTGTCACAGACTGTGCTGTTTCACTGCACGTTTGGTCAATGAAACCCCGCAGAGAAAAAGAAATCATAGTCACACGCATCCCGCCCTTCTTCATTATATGCTCGAATTCGTATAGTCGGATCTTGGATAGAAGCTCACCTTTGTTCGGTTCATGACAGTAAATGTCATAGAAGGGATTCCACATGATATCTCCAGGAACCCAACAAGGAATACATCTGGTTGGAAGGTAAGCACAACTACGCATTTTACACTCAAAATGTGTGTGTACGACCTGCACTTGATTCAATATGAGGCCTTGTTAGTCGAGCAGCAACAGTGAATGCTTCCTTTTGAGCTCCTTGTGTAAACTTCGTTGTCTCCTCAGGATCCACTCACCTGTCAAGGATCGTTACTGAAGATAACATCCTACCAGCCTATCAGTCCTCGATGATCACTGAGCGGGCATACAGCCAGCTAGGAAACTTACCTATCTCATTGTATGAAGCTGATGTTATCCGCTGCTTGAGGCTCGAGCGTAGACATAATCTGCACAATGCTGCGATGACGTAGTATCTGATAAGGCCGATCGTAGTAGTACCATCTGATGAATGGTATTAAAAGTTGATTGCAGTGATGACAGTGATGACAAAAGAAACTTTCTCTGCTGATGATTGTCAGTAGATAATGTGGAGCATTATTGTGCGGTTTTCGGTAGATATTATCTGAGTTTGTGAAGAAAACTGATCGTGAGGTGACGTTGCTATACCCCTTCTCTACATTTGGAGGGGTGTGATGCGGCATTCAAAGTGATACGCTAACCTTAGTGTTAGCAACGGTTCCGGACCGTCACTTCGGGTCCGGGTCCGGGTCAGAACCGAACCGTTGCCAAATTGGCAGTCCGGGTTGTCAACACACCCGAACTGTCAATTCGGGTACGGTTCGATGCAAATCTCCCAACCCGTCTGGATTGGGCGGGTTGTCAGCGGGTCGCCCAGCAGGTCCATCTGTAGATTTATATAATGTTCTTATTTTTGCAGTTGGATAATCGAACATTATTATGATTAGGTATTCGGCAACCAATAATCTCTTTTTGGATGTTTTGCAATCTGCGACATTGATGATTTTGGAATACGAGTTTTTCCTTCAATACGTTGCATATTTGGCCATAGAGGCCGTCAATAGTTCTGTTATAAGCGCATTCATGCGCACAAAGCCTTGATTACCCAATATGCAAGACCAAATATTGTTGACACTCTGTTGACGCTCAGTTACA